>Ga0315910_10000219_pt1 | contig 63186 bp, 79 predicted proteins | sample EdamamesoilMG_FD_204470 | JGI IMG/M metagenome (GOLD analysis project Ga0315910, IMG submission 204470) | Garden soil microbial communities collected in Santa Monica, California, United States - Edamame soil | ecosystem: Environmental > Terrestrial > Soil > Garden | place: USA: California... | reverse complement strand
GGGTGAACGACGTCATCATGGCGGCTCTTGTCACGCCGGAGTACGTCTTCGACCCTAGCCACGTCACCCTCGTCGAAGTACCGTCGGTTGCCCGCATCGCGACGTCGCCGATCACCGCACGCACGGCTACTGCGGGCTGGGCCAACGGGTCGTGTCTGCTCGCCGCTGCTGACCTCACGCTGGCGAACGGTGTGCTGATCTACAAGGACACGGGTAACGCGGCGCAGTCGGCGCTGATCGCATACTACGACATTGGATTCGGCCTTCCGGCGACGGAGGCTGGTTCGTACAACTTCATTCACACGGGACTTGGATACTTCAGGCTGTGACATCCGTAGTCGAGAAATTGAAGCCCAACCTGTGGCTGAAACTCGATGACGTCAATACCGCAAACGGTGCACAGGCACTGAACAGCGGCTTCGGCGGCTACGACGGCCGCCCGTGGAACTACCGGCAGAACGTCACGCCTGCGGAAGAAGTCCCGCTGAAGTCGCTGCGTGCGGTGCAGCTGGAGAATGTCGGCGCGAAGACCAGCGTGCTGTCGCAGTACGCGGGGGCGACGTTCAATCTGTCGCAGTCACCCGCCGTGTTTGGAGCCGTCTTCAACGGCCAGCTGGTCATGTCGTGGATTCGCCCGTCAGGCAACAACGGCATCGTAGGTGCCTTCTTCGTCGCGCCCGGCACGCTTGCGCTGACTGAGATCGGCACCAACGACGATGTGGAGGGTGTGTGTGCGCCGGGGGACGGGTTCCTCTATGTCGCGCACCGGGGCGTAGCGCGTATCGGGGCAGCGGTCACTGCACCAACGATCAAGAAGTATTCGAGTGCGTTGGTTGAATCGGTTGTCGCGCAACCTGCGGGCTCGCACATGCCGTGGTACGGCAACTATGGGCTGCACGAGACTGGGCGTGGCGAAGGCGTCTTGTACGTGCGACGCTCCATGGGCAACGCGAACAACGAGTGGGTGACGTTGACGCAGGCGGACTTCACCACGCATCGGCTGACTTTGTGGAAGGAGGACGGCATCCCCGCAGGCATCACCTACACGGGTGTCGGCATCTCCATGCAGGAATTCGGCGGCAGCACGTTCTTCGGCGGATACAACGTGGATACGGAACACATCCCGCTGTGGCGCGTGCCCAGCACGGGTGGCGTATCTGTCGCTGGCGCGCAATGGGAAGGCGACGATCCGGCCATCGACGGCGTGTGGAACGGCGCACCGCCGGTTGCCAAGACGCCAGTGGGGCCAGTTGCAGTGCGGCGCACGCGCGACGGCGGGCGGCTCTACGCGTGGGGCATGGCATCTACGGCTCCGGTGCAGGACCGCATGCACGTTGCCTACAAGGACTCGGCAGCTGGGGCGTGGACCAGCCTCGCGATTCCGTACACCAATCCGAACTCGTTCATCCACTACGTCACTCCGCAGACTGATGACGGTTACGTGTACCTCGTCGTGCAGGAGGGTTTCGAGACCCAGCCGGACTTCATGACGTTGAAAGTGCTGCGCCTCGACGAGAGCGGCAACACCGTGGAGATCAGTACGTTCCCGACGAAGGCGGCCATGTTTCCCGGTGCGACCGTTACGATAATGATGCTTGTGTCCGCGATTGCGGAACACGATGCCGATGGCAACCTGCGGGCCATCGGCTTCTTCGTGTGGGGAAAGACGGGAAGCTCTGGCTTCGGTCAGAACGGACGGACGCATCTGCACGTCGTCGATCTTCCTATCCCGGCGGTTGTCTCCACTGTGGGGGTGAACCACGCGACGAAGAACGGTTGCAACATGGCCGGTGCGACGCAGCCTGATGGTGCCGCGTTCATCTGCATGTGGATGACGTACAACGACATCAACGAAGACTTCCCGATGCTTTCATCGGAGAGCGGCAACCGCGTCACGCTCGTGCGCCACGTTCAAGGGCCGCTGTATGTGGACTGCCCCGACGATCCGGCGAACAGCCCGCCCTTCGACTACACCCTCGACGTCGAAGTGGATACTCCGACGATGGCAGGCTGGTTCCACTGGAAGACTGGTGGCGTGCACCACTTTCAGGGCGTACTGAACGGGCAGCGCGACGGAGTCGTCCACACCTACGCGGGGAGTCTCAACGTCAACCTGTCGCTGCTCGGAGGGTGGCCCTCGCCCGCCGCGATCTACAGCAGGCGCACGCGCGTCGATGAAGTGATGTTCTGGAAGGCGGGCAATTCGCTGACCGACGCGGACTTGCTCGACCTCTACAACAGCTACGCAGGCAACTACGAGATCAAGGTCGATCCCATCGACGATGACTTCTTCGGCGTCGCGCTCGTGCAGGCGGTGGAACCGGAAGCCTCCTGCGCCACGCTGGACTCGACCTGCTGGTGCACGGAGTTCGCATCGCCGCTGATCGGCTGCCCGCCGCTGGAGTCGCCCGCGTGGCCGACGAACTTCGATTCGTGGGAGCAGCCGGAGTTCGTCAGCAAGATGCCGTGCGCTGCGCCGGTCAGCCTGCGCATCGCAACTGGCGGCTTCACGGTGCTGGGCGTGTACATGGAAGTCGAAGCAAGTGTGCAGTTCGACTTGCCTGAGATAGTTACGCCCATTGCTGTGACAATGGACGCGGCGGTGACGCTCCCTCCGCTTGGCGATCCGTTGTGGCCGCGCGTGCTGTCGTTGGTCAAGTTCGACGGCCCAGAGAATTCGACGGCACTGATCGACCTGACCGGGCGGCACACGGCGGCGTTCCCTGCCGCTGGGCAGAAGATACAGTCGGCGATAGCGCAGTGGGATCAGGCGTGGGAACGCGCCAACCTGCTGAATGGCATGGTAGCCCTTACTGGGAATCCCAGCGATTTCGGGCATGGCGTGGGGGACTTCTGCTACGAAGGCTGGAACCGCTGGAGCAGCGTGTCGTTCATGGCGTCCTCCGGCGAAGTGTTTCGCGGCGCGCAGACCTCTGACGGCGCGCACATGGGTCTGCGGCTCTGGTTTGAGGGGGCGTCGCCGACGTCGGCTTATTTCAGGTTCTTCAACTCGACGCCGTTCGCGTTCGATGTATCGAGTGAATTCCCGACAGCGGACGGAATGTGGATGTGGTGGGTGTGGCAGCGCCAAAACGGCGTGATGTCGCTGTGGTGCAACGGCACGCGCGTCTACAATGCAGTGAACAACTGGAACGTCATCACGCCCCAAGAGCTTCGCCTCCTCTGGGGGGCCGTCAACGGCGCTGGGTCTTCCTACATGGATGACTGGCGCGTGACGGGCGTGGCGCGCTATCCGAACCTTCCGACGCTCCCGATGCCGACGGCACCGTGGTATAGCAAGTTGCCCCTCGCTCTGGTAGACACGACGGTGCCCCTCGCTGTGGCGCTGAACAGCACCGTGACGTGGACGCCTCCTTTGCTGAAGGATTCGTACACGCCCCTTGCCATGACATTGAACATCGTCGGCTCGATGCCGCCGCCAACGCTGATTGACGAACAGACGCCCGTGGCTTTCCTGCAAAACGCCAACGTTGACCATCTCATCGACGATTCGATATACGCGCAGGCGGGCACGCTCACGCCGGGGTGCAGCGGGCCGTTCATCACGACCACGTCGCCGCAGTTCAAGTTCGGCCCCGGCGCGCGGATCAACGGGGCTTCGTACTTCCCGGCAATCGATGCGCGCTTCAATCTCGCGGACGGCGGCGACTTCACGCTTGACTGGTGGGGCGCGCAGATACTGAACGGCGGGCACATCTTCTACCTCGGCCGTAACTTCGTCGGTGCAGACGACGGCTCCAACGTCATGCTGTCGGTGTCGCACAACACCGGGAACGGAGGGCAGATTCTGGTAGTGCCGTTCTTCACCGGGGGCGGCGTCGCGTTCTTGGCTGGCTGGTCGCACCCCAGTGGCGGCACGGTCAACGTGTTCGACCACTACGCCGTGGTGCGCAGGCTGAATACCTTGTACCTGTTCAAGAACGGCACGCTTGGTGGCCCAGTCACGCCGACGGGGATGTACGACCTGACTGGCAAGGTCTTCCAGAACCCGCCCAACAAGATACTGGTCATGGGTGGCTACGCCCCGAGCCAAGCGGTCGGCTTCAGCAATGGGGTCAAGCAGCTGGATGGCGTGCGCTTCATTCGTAAGGCATTGTGGACGTCCAACTTCACGCCCCCGGTCGCAGCACCGGGGCAGTACGCATAACGGGGGCATGCAGACATGGTCATCGGCCGACTGACAGTTCCCGCAGGCGCGCGCCGCTGGTACGCGATCAACTTCCCGTGGATGCAGGACGGCGAGATTCCGATTTCGTTCGTCTGCACGGTGACGGCGGAGCAAGGCGCTGCGGACGAAGTCTCCCCGACTTACACCATCACGGACACGCAGATCGACACAGCCAACCGCAAGGCCCGCTTCCTCGGCGGCGGCGGTATCGACGGCACGAGCTACACGGTGCATGCTCACGCGAAAAGCTCGCTGGAGCAGGAGTCGGACGACTGCATCGTGTTCGACATCGACAACGGAGGCTGCTGACATGCGCAAGATTTCCAACAACGCCTCCACGCTCACGCTCAACGACATTGACGCGGAAGCAGGTGCAGGTCCCGTCACGCTCACGTTCGCGGTGGACAATTCGCAGGGGCAGCTGGCGCTATTCCCCGACGTGGATACCATCGCTGCGGACTACGCCTACTGCACGCTGGAGAACGTGGACGGCGAGGTCGAGATTTGCAAGCTGAACTCCGTCAACGTAGTCAGCGGCACGGTGACGGTCGCACGCGGCAACGGCGCGTTTCCAGCGGGACATCTGGATGCTCCGGCTGCTGTCGGGGGAATGAAGGCGTTCCCGGCGGGCAGCCGCTTCGAGTGCCGTCCGACGGCGGGGCTGTTCAACAGCTTCTTGCAACGCGACGGCGACACGATCCACGGGGGCATCTTCGGCGCGCCGGGGCTGACGCCGGAACCGGCGGAGTCCGTGCGCATCATCACGCGCCACACGTTCGACCCGAACACGGCTGGACCGCTCGCGCCGAACATGCTGATCGGCGAGTTCTACTTCAACGCCAAGACCAAGAAGCTGATCGTCGGCGCAGTGGACGCGGCTGATGCGCTGGAGCGCTGGGAACTTGTTCCCGGCATCTACTACGGCAGCGCGGAGCCGGAGGAATACCAGAAGACCGTCAGGACCCTCTGGTACCAGACGACTGAAGAAGTCGGCGCGGAGACCTTCACGCGCAATACGCTGAAGCTGTGGAACGGCACCGCGTGGGTGCCCGTCATCAGCTTCGCGCACCTGACGAGCGACCTCATCCTCGACAACGACAAGGCGCTGCAAGGGCGGCACAGCAACGGCACGACGATCTACAACCTCGCCAAGGTCAACACGGTCAACGAAGTGCTGCTCGGCGCATCTGGCGCAGCGCTCACGCGCCTGCTCGGCGCTGCGGTTCAGGTCGAATCGCCGTTCCGCGTCAAGCAGAACGCAGCCGCGACCAGCTGGTGGACGCTGAGCGCGTCCGCGCCCGCAGGCTCGCCGCGCCTCATCATCCAGCCCACGCTGCCCGGACTCGTCGCGGCGGACATGCAGTTCCGCACCTTCGAGAGCGACGGCACGGTGCACGACACCTACGTCCTGTCTACGGGCTTGGTGCGTGTCAGCAACCTCGTGCCGGCTGCGCCGGGCGACCTCGTGCCGCTGGCGTTTCTGGAAGATGCGCTCGCGGGGCTTACGCCTACGGGCGGCATCGTCGCTGCCGGGAACGTGTCGGCGGGCGGTGCCGCGAGCGGGCCGCTGTTCGGTTGCACGGTGTCCGGCGGTGCCGGCGTTTACACGATCACGCTCGCGAACAACGCGACGAATCCGGTACTGACGGCAACGGCTGTTGGTACTGGTAACACGCAGGTTGCGGACTTCTGCTGGAGCTTTGCCGGGCCGAAGACCATCACCGTGCGCACGTTCACGGCTGGGTCGCAGACCGATCCGGTTGCGCGGGCCTTCTCGTTCCACGTCGTAGAAACGGGGTGACGCCATGACCGGCCTCGTCATCGAGAAATTCGGCGGCATGCTGCCGCGCTACGGGCAGGAACTGATCCCGCCCAACGCGGCGAGCTTCGCGCAGAACTGTCGCTTGCTCTCGGGCGAGTTGCAGTCGCTGAAGGCCCCTGCGCCGGTTGCGTCGTTCACGGCGTGGAGCGAGGTCATCCAGCGTGCGTACCGCGTGCAGACGCAGACCGGTGGCTTCTATGCCGCGTTCGACGAGGAGTCCATCGACTTCGTGAAGGCCCCCATCGACAACGATGGATTCAACCGGCACTACTGGACGAGCGAAGACGACGTCCCGCGCTACGCGACGGAGGCTATGCTGTCGGCGGCTTTCCTCGCCAACGATGTTCCGACCGGCCTGCGTCTTGGCATTCCCGCACCCGAGACCGAACTGAACATCGTGGTGAAGGACCCGGACGCGCCTACGACTGGTGCGTCGTTTGAAGTGCGTCTCGCCGTGACTGCCACGATGCGTGGCGACCTGTCGGCGTTCGGCACCGCCCCTGCGAACATGAGCCTCGAAACGGTCATGCGTTCGGAGGCCACCTTCGAGGCAGCGCTGGAAGCCCCGGAGCCGGTGCCCGAAGACACGCTCGATGAGACGCGCGTGTACGTCTACACGTTCGTGTCGGCCTACGGCGAAGAAGGCGCGCCGTCGCCGCCGAAGATCATGACGGGCTCCTCGCTGGATAGCTGGTACCTCTCGGACATCGCCACCACGGTGTCGCACGAGACCGAGCGCGACATCGAGAAGGTCAACATCTATCGCACGATCACCGGGGCGTTCGGCAACCTCTCGTACTACCTCGTCGATACCATCGAATTCGGCGAGACCGAGTACGTGGACACCAAGTCGGCGGAGGAAATTGCGCTCAATCCGATTCTCGAAACGATGAACTGGAACGAGCCGCCGGAAGAAATGATCGGCCTCATCACGCACCCGAACGGCTTTCTGCTTGGGTTCGTCGGTCGCGACGTGTACATGTCCGTGCCTTACCGTCCGCACGCGTGGCCGACGGAGTTCATCATCTCGACGCGCTGGAACATCGTCGGGCTCGGCATCGTCGGGCAGTCGGTGGTGATCCTCACCGAAGGCGCCCCCTATGTCGCAGGCGGTGTGCGCCCCGAGGCGATGACGCTGGTGAAGTCGGACACGCCCGATCCGTGCCAGTGCCGTCGTGGCATCGTGTCCACGCACGACGGCGTGTTCTATCCCGGCATCGACGGGCTGATGCTTGCGGGGCCGACCGGTGACGTCGTGAACCTGACCAAGAAGGTTCTCACGCGGCGCGAATGGAACTTGCAGTGCAAGCCCTACGCGCTGCAAGCTGTGAAGTACGACTCGCAGTACGTGGCGTTCTACGACGACACGCATGGCTTTGCTATCGACTTCGAGGAGCAGAACCAAGCGTTCGTGTGGATGATCGACGACCTGTGGCGGCACACGTCCATTCAGGAGGACCCGGCGTCCGGTCGCGTCTGGCTGTTGCAGGACAACCAGCTGAAAGTGTGGAACCCGGAGAGCGGCGCGCCCGTGAAGTACATCTGGCGCTCGAAGGAGTTCGTGGTCCCCGACCCGACCAACTTCGGCGCGTACAAGATCACCTTCAAGGACATCACGGCGACTGGCATCTACGATCCTGTCGTGCGCGACCAGATGCGCGTGTTCAACCAGCAGCGCATCGGCTTCCCGCTCAACCCGTTCAACTGGGCTCCGTTCAACGGCGTGCATGTAGTGCCGATCACGATGCCTGCGACGACGCCGAACCCGACGCTGATGATCGCGGGGCAGCACAAGCAGCCATGGCACGAGTCGCCGCTGTACCTGCTCACGGTGCCGGATACGCCGCCGGACTTGATCTTCAAGATTTACGCGAACCGCGAGGAGGTTCCGTACCACGAGCAGCTGATCGAAGACATGGAGCAGTACCGCCCGCAGACCGCCTTCAAGGCGATTCTGTGGATGTTCGAGTTGGAAGGCACGGCCGACGTGCAGAACATCAAGGTGGCTTCGACGCCGCTGGAGTTGTCGTCCCTGTGAGTACGCTGTCGCTCCGTTCGCGCATCATCGGTGCGCTCGCGCGCCCGAACAAGCGCTACGGCGGGCACCGCACGCTCGAAGACGTCATCGGCACCGTCGAGACGCTGCTGCGCTGGCGCGGCGACATCAACGAAAGCGCGGTGCGGGTAGCCGACCTCGAAGGCATCCTGCAAGCGACCATCGACTACCATCTCGAAACGACCAAGCACGACGGGAGCGGTTCGTCGAATGGTGGGGCTTCTGGTTCGGTGAATTGGGGCGACATCATCGGGGTGCCGTCCGAGTTCCCGCCCGAAGATCACACGCACGCTATCGCGGACGTGACCGGCCTTGCCGCTGCGCTGGGGATCATCGACGGCAAGGCCGACCAAGCGCTGCTCGATGCTTACGACGCAATGCTCGCCGCAAGCGCGGCACAGACTACGGCGGACGCCGCGCAGTTGGCCGCGATCCTCGCGCAGGGCGACGTGGACTCGTTGGAAGCAACGACTATCTCCACGCCAATGTCGGTGATCGGCGGCGGTGCGCTCTCCAGTGGCATGTCGCTCGCGCTGGACGGCGACGTCGCGACCCCCGGCAACTCTAAGCTCTACGGTACTAACGCGGTCGGCGTGAAGGGCTGGTACGACCAGCCGGGCGGCGGGGGTGGCGGCATCTCTGACGCACCGGACTCGAACCACTACGTTCGTACCAACGGCGCGTGGGTGGACGCCGACGCGCGCTACGTGAACATCACGGGCGATACGATGACGGGCAACCTCGTCGTGAACCGCTTGGGTTCTGGTTCCGCTGCCAACATCAACAGCTATGGCGACACGGGGCAGAACGCGGCGTTCAACCTCGGCGAAACCGGACTCGCTCGCGCGTCGTTCGTGTGGCAGTCGGCTTCGGGTGCCACGCTGATCCAAGGGCGCGACTCGGCGGGCAGCAACGCCGAGACCTTCCTGCGCGGGTTCTACAACGACCGCGTGGAGTTGTTCTTCGACAATGCGATCAAGCTCGCGACCAGCGCCGCAGGCGGCACGCTGACGGGCACATGGAACGCCACCACGGCGCTGTCGGAAGCGGGCGTCCTGCTCAGCGCCAAGTACGTTCCCATCGCGCACAAAGGCGCAGGCGGCATCGCGGAGCATCCGCTGTTCACTCCGACGGTCGCGGGTTTCGTGCCGCCGCCGACGACCGTGAGCGGCCGCGTGCTGGACGACTCTGGCAACTGGGTGAGCCGCGCGACCGGCGCGTCTGGCGGCGTGGTGATGAACTACCGCTTCACCAGCGACGTCAGCGTGACGGACCCGGCGAGCGGCCGCCTCAAGTTCGACAACGTCGTGCAGAACAGCACGGGGACGATCCGCGTCCACGAGACCAGCGACCCCGGCAACAACCTGTCGCTTATCTGGGACACGCTCGGGCCGGGCGACTACTTGCAGATTTTCGACGGCACCGGGGCGTCCTCGACCAAGGTCTTCCTCGTCACGGGCGCTGTCGTGGACAGCAACCCCGGCACGCCGGGCGGCTTCCGCACGATCCCGGTGTCCGCGTTCCTCACGGCAGGCGGCGACTTCGGCAACAACAACGCGCTGAACGTCGGCATCGTGTACAACCCGCTGAACGAGTTGCCGACTGGCGGCACGACAGGCCAGTACCTGCGCAAGACGAGCGCGACCGATTACGCGACCGCGTGGGCGGGCATCATCATCGGCGAAGTGACCGGCCTCCAGACGGCGCTGGATGGCAAGGTCAACGATACCGGCGACACGATGACGGGCGACCTGTTCATCTCGCCCGCCGCTGCGAGCGCAGTGGTGCACCTTTCGGCCCCCGTGATTGGCACCAACAACGCCATCCTGCGCTTCCGCGAGATCACGAACGCGCGCGCTAACATCATCTGGGACACGACAGCGCAGACGTGGCGCTTCGAGGTCAGGAACGCAGCAGGCGGTGGCGGGCAGGACGCTATTACTATCGCGCACGCTGGCGGTGTTGCGCTGGCTTACGCCGGGGCACAGAGGGCCGTAACGGTCAGCGACGGTGTCTCGCTTCCGCTCGGTTCCAAGCTCATCATCGGGCACAACGCGAGCCTCGGTCTCGCGGGGTCCGTTGGCCCGCTCCAGATTCACGGCACGTCCGATGCACAGACGATGATCTCGTCGGTGCGCTACAGCGCGGATGCCAGTGGTGTTGTCTTCTCGGCAGTGAAGACACGCTCTGCGGTTATCGGCGTCATCGGTGCAGGTGCTGCTGACAGTGTGGTCTCCAGCGACGTGCTGGCTACCTACCGGGCCTACGCTTCGGACGGCAGTGCGACGCTGATTCTGGCGGGGGCCATGACGTTCTCCGTCGGCGCAGCAGCAGTCGTGCCGGGGTCGGGTGTTATCGGGTGCCGCATCACGTTCAACCTGATGGACAACGCGGGGTTTCGCGCCAACGCGCTGAACATCTTGGAGAACGGTTCGGTCAACTTGACCAACTCCAACTTCTCCGGCGATGCGTTGGGGGTCAACTCCGTTGTCGGGCTTCGTTCCAGCACCAAGACGTACACCGACCTTACGAGCGCGGTGAGTGCGGTGAATGCCGTTGGTTACTCGCATTTGCTCGCGGGCCACACCATCGCCGCTGCGAACACGGGCGTCGTGTACACCGAACTCGCAACGCTCGGTATCACTGGCCCGCCCATCGCGGGCACGAACGTCACCATCACGAACCCGTGGTCGCTGCGCGTGAACTCGGGGTTGAGTGCCTTTGGTGCTGCTGTTCGCGTCGGCGGGCTGACGCCGCCGGTCCACCCGCTGGATGTTACCGGCAACTTGTTCGCCACGATGCTGCTGCAAGCGCAGACGACGGAGATTTTGAAAAGCGCCGCGAGCGCTAGCATCACGGCATCGGAACTGCGTAACGGCATCGTCGAGTATTCCGGCACCGGGGGTACGCTGACGCTGACCAACGGCACCAACATGGACACGAACTTCTCCACGCTGGGCGTAGACCAGTCGTGGGAGTTCAACGTGGTCAACACGGGCACCGGCACGGCGGTGATGACCATGTCGGCGGGCTGGACCGCGAAGGGCAACATGAGCGTGACGGCGGGCACCAGCGCGGCGTTCCGCGCGCGGCGCACGGCCGCCGCCACCTACACGCTCTATCGCCTCGCAGGCGGCGCGGTGCCGGGGGCGATGACCTACGTTGGCGGCACGACGCTGGGCGCGGCCGCGACGAACCTCGGTCTGTCGGGACTCGACCTTGGAGTGGACGAGTCCTACTTCATCCAGTTCGAGTTCCTGAACGCGACGGCCACGCAGACCTACCTGCGGCTGCGCTTCAACGGGGACACGACCGACACCAACTACTGGTACGAGTGGACAGTCGGCGGCGGCACGACCGTGACCGCAGGCAACGGCAACGACTCGGTCATCGGCGTGCTGAACGCCAACGAGCAAGCGAGTGGCACGATCTGGATTCGCAAGGACGTGAACGGGCTGACCCGCGTCATGGCGCAATACTCGCGCGGCGGGACAGGCGGGCTGTGCGTCGTCCACTTCATGTTCTATTGGACGAGCGCCGCGAACATGACCTCGCTCAACTTCAACGCGTCCATCGCACGCTCACTGGAGACCGGCTCGAAGCTGCGGTGCTTCAAGGTGAAACAGTGAAATACGCCCTCGCGCTCACCCTGCTGCTCAGCGGCTGTTCGACCACGTTCACGAGGGACGGGGAGAGCCTCCGGGTGTTCTGCCTGCTCATTTGCGTGGTGACGGAGCGGGACGGGGAGACTAAGATCGAGCGGAAATCAACCCTGCCCGAAGGAATGATCCCATGAATGTAGCCCTGCAACCGGGTGCCGTCTACGTCCTGCCCATGACCGCCGAAGCACTCGGCACGGTCCTGAACGCCCTCGCGGGCCGCCCTTACGCAGAGGTCGCGCCGCTGATGATGCAGATAAGCGCCGAGATCGGCCGCCAGAACCAAGAGGCCGAGAAGCGCCGCAACCCGGTGCAGGGTACTCCGCCGCCTGCCCCCGAAACGCCGGAAGACCCGGCTCCCCCGTCCCTGAACTGAGGAACCAACCATGTCCGCTCTGACTGACTTCCTCGAAAACCACTGGATCGACTTCCTCCTGCGCGGGCAGGCGCTCGGCATCGCCGGGGCCTCTGCGGGGGCGGGCAGCGGCCCGACGCAGGTGTGGGTGGCGCTGTTCACGGGGGCTCCCGGCGAGGCCGGCGGCGGCACCGAAGTGACCGGGGCGGGGTACGCCCGCATTGCCGTGCCCTGCAACATGGCCTCGTGGGCGGGGACGCAGGGGGCTGGCACGACCACGGCCTCGACCGGCACCAGCGGGCAGACGTCCAACAACGCAGCCGTGACCTACGGCGCGCCGACGGCGGACTGGGGCAACATCACGCACGCGGCCATCATGGACGCCCTGACCGGGGGCAACATGCTGTTGCAGGGTGCGCTGGCTGCGCCGAAGAACGTGCTGAACGGCAATCCCGCGCCGAGCTTCCCGGCCGGGTCGCTGGTGATGGCCTTCGCATGAACCTCGCGGTGCGCCGCGCGGCGTTCACGTTCGGCGTGATCGACCTCGATCACGACTGGGCGTGGATCAGCCAGAAGCTGCGGTGTCACATGGTCGAGGACTCGGGCGGGATCATCGCGCGGGACCACAACGGGGAATACTGCGCGGCCGTGGTGTTCGACTCGTTCACGGAGACATCGTGCTGCTGCCACATCGTCGTGGAGAACCCGCTGGTGATTCGCCACGGGTTCTTGCAGACCGCCGCGATGGCTGTATTCATTCACGGCGGGCGGCACGTCGTCATCGGCATCACGCCGAGCGACAACGAGAAGGCCCTGCGCTTCAACCGCAAGGTGGGGTGGCAGGAACTGTACCGGGTACGCGACGGCTACGCGTTCGGCGTAGACCTCGTCGTGCAGGAGATGCGGCGCGAGACCTGCCGCTGGTTGCCGCCACAGCTGCGGCACAACGCATGAGGTAACGACCGTGGGCAAAAAGGCACCCAAAGCTCCCGACATGTCCTCGATGGCGGCAGCCAGCGAGAAGGCCGCTGAACTCGGCTACAAGACCTCGCAGGAGCAACTCCAGTGGGCGCGCGACATGTGGGGCGAGACCAAGGACCTCCTTGGTCCGACCCTCGATGTCCAGCGCAAGATCATGGAGAACAACTACGCGAACGCGCTCGCGGACCGGCAGCGCTACGAGACCAAGTTCCAAGGTCTCGAAGACAACCTGATTCAGGAATTCCAGCAGTACGACACGCCGGAGCGCCGCGCCAAGGAAGCTGGCGAGGCGATGGCGCAGGTGCGCACTGCCAACGAGGCCGCGCGCAACCGCTCGGCCCAGCAGCTGGAGAGCTACGGCGTGCAGCCGACCGCCGTGCGCGGCGCAGCGCTCGACCGCAACTTGCAGGCGTATCAGGCCGCGTCCGAAGCTGCCGCCGGCAACAAGGCGCGCAAGAACGTGCAGGATACTGGCCGCGCGCTGCGCGCGGAGGCCATCAACATCGGCAAGGGCATGCCCTCGCAGGTGGCGCAGTCCTACGGCACGTCGCTGAATGCCGGCAACAGCGCCATGCAGAACCAGTTCGGCGCGGTGCAGTCCGGCGCGTCCTCGATGGGCACCGGACTCCAGTGGGGCGCGCAGGGCCTGAACGCCACCGGGCAGCAGGCCAACATCGTCAGTCAGGGCTACCAGAACAAGCTGGCTGGGTTCGAGGCGCAGGGTAGCCCGATGGAACTGCTGTCGATGGGTATCGGCGCGGCTGCCATGATGAACGAGGGCGGCGAGGTTGCGCCGCATCTCGAAGACGACTCGTTGCGCGGGCAGGACTCCGTGGACGCGTCCCTGACGCCCGGCGAGTACGTCCTGCCCAAGGAGGCGGTCAACTTCTACGGCACGCAGAAGATCGACGCCATGGTGGCGAAGGCGCGCAAGGCGCAGGGCATCCCCGACACGCCGCGCCCGCAGCAGGGCGCGCTGCCCATGCAACAGCCACAGACTCGCATGCGCCTGAACTACGGCGGCGACGTCGATCAGGAAATGGCGGAGATGTACGCCCGCAATCAGGCCATGGCACAGGATGCATCCACGTTCCGCGCCGACATGGCGGCGAAGCGCGAGAAAGAAGAATCCCAGATGAAAGAGGGTTTTCAGGCTGGCGTGAACGTCGGGCAGAAGGTCAAGGACCGGATTAAGGAAGCTCAGGAAGCCAAGGACAAGGAGCGCATGGAATCGGCCAACCGCGAGCGTAGCGGCATGCGTCCGAACCAGCCAGTGCAGCCTGCTGGCTCCGAGACCGGTCCCGGCTTGCAGCCGTCCGGCGCGACGGTAACGCCCGCGCCGGAAGCTGGCCCGCCGATCACGACGGCTCCTGCGGCCCCAGCGCCGGCTCCTGCTGCTCCGGCGGCCGCCCCGGTATCGACGGCGGCCACCCCCGCTGTGGGGGCTCCTGCGACGGCCGGGGCGGCTCCTGTAGCCGGCGCAGCCCCGGCGGCATCGACTGGCGCGACCGCCCTGCCTGCGGCGACGACAGCGGCTCCTGCGGCTTCCGCAGCGGGCGGGGCCGGCAGCGGCGCGGCCAGCGGGGCAGCAGGCGGCGGCTCGGCGCTCGGCGCGGCGGGTCCGTGGGCGGCGCTCGCGGCGGCGGTCATCGCCAACGAGACCTACCAGAACAAGTCCGGCAACAGGCCGAACGACTTCAAGGAGCAGGTCGGGGACGCGTTCACTGGCAAGGCGCTGGAACGGGACATGCGCCGCTATGCCGGGGACTCGCACAACCCCAGCGCGGGGGGCAAGGCGGTGCGCTACGTCGGTCGCATGGGCAACCCGAAAGGCGCGTGGAATGCCACGACCGATGCCGGGCGGGCCGTCGGCGACTTCTTCAAGAACCTCGCGTGAGGGCCTGAGCCATGTCCGTCTACAGCCGCATCGGCCAGAACTTCGCCACGGGCGTAGAGCTTGGCGACAAGATTTACGAGACGCACCGCAAACGCAAGCTCCGCAAGGCGCAGGACGCGGACAAAGAGCGGATCATCTCGAAGCACGACTCGCTCTGGCCGCGCGATGACGAGGCCGACACCGACTACGCCCCGCCGCAGGCAGAGCAAGCCACCGCCTTGCCTGCGGAGGTTACGCCCAGCACGGGGGCGCTTCCTGCTCCTGCTGCGGCTCCTGCTCCTCCCACGCCGGCTCCCGCTGCCCCGGCGCAGGCAGCGGCTCCAGCTGCTGCCTTGCCGACCGCACTGCCGGCCCCGGCCGCAGCAGCGGCGCAACAGCAGCCGCAAGCCGGCCGGTGGACGACCGCGCGTGACGCGGCCGACTACCGCCACGAACTGTTCGCCTACAACATGCGCTACGGCACGCTCGAAGAAGCCATCAAGGTCGATGACGAGTTCATGGCATCGCAGGAGCGCCGCGCCGCGCGGGCGCTGAAGAACGCCCGCGCAGCCATCGACGCTGGTGACAACCGGGCGGCAGCGAACTATCTGACGCGTGCCTCGACGTACTTCCCGGACGGCTACGTCCCGCAGTTCAAGGTTGGCTCCGATGGCAAGCTCTACGGCATGCGCCACGACGAGCGTAGCGGCGCACCTGTTGGCGACCCACAAGTGGTCGACGGCGCGTTCCTCGACCGCTACGAGAAGTCGATGATGGGCTTGGCCGAGCGCCAGAAGCTCGACATCGACGAGCGCACGATGGAGGACACGGAAGCCGACACAGCGGAAGTGCACCGCCACAACGTCGAGGGCGAAAAGGACGCCACGAACCGCACGCAGATGTACGGGCAGTCCGTGGCGCAGCAGGGCAGCTACTACGGCGCGCTCGGCGCGGCAGCCAAGACGAACGCCGCAGCGGCGCTGACGCGCGCTCGCGCCGCAGGTGGCGGCAAGCCGCCGACGAATGCCGACATCATGCGCGTCTACAAGAACACGTCTGATTCGATCACCAAGCTGGTGAACGAGGACCTGACGCCCGGCGGGCAGACCGACGCGCTGAACAGCGAGTTCGGTGCGGAAGTTCTTGGCCCACTCGTCCACACGATCAACCAAGGGGCGCTGACCGGCGCGGTCGATTCGTACAAGTTCCTTCAGGAATACGCGACCCTTGCCGGGCCGGAGTTCGACGCGCTGCACAAGGCCGAGAAAGAAGGCAACGAGGCGGAGACCGAAGCGCGCAAGCGGCGCATCGTGGCGCTGCGGGACGCGTTCGGCAAGCGCGTCGAGAAGGCGCGCTACGACGCGTGGGCGCAGCAGTACGACTCTGGCGGTCCGCTGGGATACGACGATTTGCCGCAGGAGCAGCCGCAAGAGCCGACCGCCCTGCCCCCGCCCGACTGAGGACAGGCTATGTACCCTCTCGTCGAAGACGACGTTCGCTCGGCCATTCCCCCGCCGCCCGGCCAGCAGCCGCGCGTCGGCGCATCCGCCATGCCTGCGCAGGCGCTCATGGATCGTGCGCGCGCTCGCGCCGACCAGATCATGCAGCAGCATGTGGCGGACATCGAAGCCATTGCCGCTGCCAACCAGCCACAGATGCCGCGCCTCATGGCTCCTCCGCCGCCTCCCGAGCAGCTGGCAGGCATGCACGAAGCAGCTGTCGGCGCGCAGGAGCAGGAGGAAGCCGGCGACGAAGAAGACGTCGATACGTCGAGCATGAGCAACGACGAGTTGCGCGCGTGGCTCGACAAGACGATTCCTGTCGAAGGAGCCGGCGACGAAGACGCTGGCTGGCTGACACGCTACGTCGGCGCGCCTGCGAAGCGCGGCTACGAGTCCGTCATGGCGATGCCGGACCAGATGACGGGCGACTACGAGGAGTACGCACAGGCCCAGCGGGACATCCGCGCCACGACGCAGTTGACCGACGAAGACAAGGCGGTCATGCAGGAGATCGACAAGGCCGACTTCTGGGACGCCGTGAAGCTGTACGCGAAGAACCCCCGCCTCGCCGTCGCCACGGCTGCTGAGTCCCTCCCCATGTCCGCCGCGCCGCTGGTCGGCGCACTGGCAGGCGGCGCAGGCGGCTCCGCGATTGGAGGTCCGATAGGCACTGTCATTGGCGCAGGCGCAGGCGGCTTCACCGGCTCGTTCGCCATGGACTATCAGGCGGGCATGCAGGAGGCCATGGCGTCGTCGGGGCTGGACGTTACCAACCCGGAGGACATCGCCAAGTTCTACGCGGACCCGAACCTGTACGAAAAGCTTCGGTCGAGCAAGGCGCTGCACGCCGTCCCGGTAGCGGTCATCGACACCCTCTCGCTCGGCATGGCCGGGCGGCTGGTCAAGATGGCGGAGAAGTCCGGGCTGGCGAAGAAGGCGCTCGCGCACATTGCGGAAGTCCTCGGGCAGGGCGCGATGGGTGCTGCTGGGGAAGGGGCTGGACAGCTGGCCGAGTCCGGCAAGATCACCAGCGGTGGGGCGATGGCTGGAGAGCTTTTCGGCGAGGTCGCGATGGCCCCGGCCGAGATCGCGACTGCACCGTTCGCGAAGGGCGAAAAACCGACGGTTAAGCCGGGGGAGCCATCCCCGACAACGCCGGAAGTGGACCCGGCCGTCGTCGATGCGGTCAAGGCCAACGCTCCGCCGGGGGCGACACCGTCCGTACCCGAGATCGTCACGCAGGCCAATGCGACGGCGCGTGAGCGCGCTCAACAGGTCCTCGACGCACAACAGCAGCAGGCGGCGGCTCAGGCTGCCACTGCTGCACCGGGAGCCGGAGGCGGCGCAGCACCAACGGCGGTGGGGGGCGCGGCGGCGACCCCCGGCGCTGCGCCCGCCCCGGCACCGGCTATCCAGACGCCACCGGTCGAGCAGTACAAGCGACTCGTCGGGGAGATCGACGCGGCCAACCGTACTCGCGCGCGGGCAACGAAGGAGTTGGAGGCAGCTACCGCTGCCGGGGACGAGAACGCGGTCAAGGTCGCGACGATGCGCCTGCACGTCGTTGACAACGCCCTCGCTGGGCTCAACGAGCGCCTCAAAAACGTCACTGTGCCGCCCGTAGGCGGCGCTGGAGCCCCGGCAGCGCCCGGTGCGGCTCCGAGTGCCCCCGGTGCCCCTGCGGCGGCTGTAGGCCCGCAGGGAGCGGCTGCGGACCCCACTGGCGCTGAACTGGATGCCCTGCTGGCGGCTGGAGCCCAAGGCGGCGAGTTCGGTGGCCCGGTAGCGCAATCGACCGGGGACGAGCCGCCGCCCGGCACCCCGGCTCCGCCGACGACCACGGAAGCCCCGCAGGACATCGAGGCGCAGGTCGAGGAGCTTGCCAACCCCGGCAACCCGCGCAAGGCCATCTGGATCGCCAACCCGACCCCGCAGCAGATGCAGGACATCCAGAACCGCTTTCGGGGCCGGGTCATTGCCGTCAACGACCATCCCGACCCGACCGGCCAGCAGATGGGCGTCCTGTTCACGCTCAGCCGCGACGTGGCGAACGAGTACGACCGGCTGGGCCGTGGTGAGGAGGCCCGCGCGAAGATTCTGGGCTACGTCGAGCCGAAGCCACAGGTCCCGCTCGATCAGGCGGTGGCCGTCGAGCGCCACACCCCGGACGGGGCTGTCGTGCATGGGCAAGTCGTCAGTCCCCAGAACGTCCCCACAGCAGTCGCTCAGCAAGAGGCCGCAGCCTCGCCCGGTGAGGCTGTCGTGGCGAAGACCCCGGAGGAAGCCCAGCTGGAGCGCGCGCTGCGCGGGCTGGTGGACGAGGGCTATGCCGCTGCCACCAACGTCAAGACGGCCAAGTCGAAGAAGCCTAGCAAGTGGCGCAAGAAGCCGGCGGCCAAGCCGCTCGCTGACTGGATCGTGGAAGCCAGCGCCGCGCTGAAGGAACTGGCAGCTGCCGGCTGGGGCGCTGGCAACGAGGCGTGGGGCACGGACGTGGCTCGGCTGGGCAGCATTGCCCGGCGGGTAGGCATCTCGCACGCCAACCGGGAAGCCAAGACCACGGGCGGGCGCGGCGCGGCCGGCGCGCGCGGCCGGCACGCCCGCGTTGGTGACATGCAGAAGACAGCGGAGGAACTCCGTGCACGCGTCCTCGACGTTCTCGAAGGGCGCGCGGCTGCGCCTGTCCGCAAGGCTGCCCCTGCTCCGGCACCTGTTGTGGCTCCGGCTGCGGCTCCTGCTCCAGTGGTTGTGGCCGCTGCTCCGGTGGTTGCTGATGCTGGTGGCGCTGCTGGGAGCGCTGCTCCTGCTGCTGTCGTTGTCGCTCAACCTGCTCCTGCTCCAGCGGTAGCCCCGACGAAGAAAGAACGGGCTAAGGCGGTCTCCAAGGAGCGCAGCGCGCCCGCTGCGCCGCAGGAGCCGGCCTACACGCTGAGCTACGAGGAAGGCGACCGCCGGGTGCCGCGCATCCGCAAGGCGCTGAAGCTGATCGCGCAGAAGAACGGATGGCTGGAGTTCCGCACGTCGCGTGGCGAGCAGCTGACGGTAGTCGGTGAGATCGACCGGCTGCCCGGCGTCGGCGAAGTGCGCCCCGGCGACGTACTGCTGAACGGCAAGAGGGTCGGCAAGCGCGGGTCACACCGCCTTTCCACCAAGGGCGAGATTGGCGAGGTCCGGCGCGAGCAGCGCAAGGAAGACGCCAAGAAGGAGGCCCGCGCCGCCGAGGTCAAGGAGAAGGGCGGCGAAGCGGTCAAGGGCACGACCGTTGGTGACACCGCAAAAGGCGAGCTTGAACTGGTGTCGAACCCGATCCAGAACACGTTCCGCTTCGTGCTGGACATGGTTGAGCCCGGCGTACTCGATACGGCTGTCCGGGACGAGGAGACTGGCAAGTACGTCCGCGACATGACGACTGTCGAGGAAGAAGCCGCCGCCAAGAAGCGCGTAGGCGAACTGCTAGGGGACCTCCCCGACATGGGGCTGATCGGCGCGCTGTTCACGCGCTTCCGCCGCGCCAACCGCGCGGACATGGACGAAGCGCAGGCGAAGGACGTGGAGTCGCGGCGCACGCCCGAGCAGGTAAAGGCGTTCGAGGACATCGTGTCGGACTCGAACCTGCTGATGAGCAACTACGCGCCGCTGCGTGAAGGGGCCGAGGAGCGCCTTGCGAAGGCGATGAACGAGTTCCCCGGCGGTGCATGGCCGGAGGCAGCGCAGCGCGAGTGGCTGAACTTCTACGCGCGCATCACGCCCGCCGTGCAGGCGCAGCGCGAAGCCGCGCGCGCCGAGCGCTTGGCTGCCACGCGCGAGGAAGCACGCGCTGCGGAAGAAGCCGAGGAGAGCAACGAGCGTGCTGCTGCGGAACTGGCTGGCACGGGCACCGTGGCCGACGAAACGGAGATGGCCGAAGCCGGGCTGATGGCCGACGAAGAAGCCGCCGCAGCAGCTGAGTCCGTGGCGGAGATGAGCGAACTCGACAAGCTGATCGCCGAGCAGGAAGCGGAGATGGCCGCTGACGCCGAAGGCGTTGAGCGCCGGGGCGACGAAGACGTCAGTGGCTTCGAGGAAGACTGGGGCGTGCGCAGCGCGCCGGTAACGCAGACGAGCGAACAGCGCCTCATATGGGAAGCGGTTCGTGAAGCGAACTCGCGTGGGCGGCGCGAAGGTACGGGCGGCGCGCCGACGATCCAGCACTTGCTGGAAGCGTTGCTTGCCAGTAAGGGGATTCCATCCAACCTTCGTCCGCTACTCGCGCGGCTGGCAAAGCTCGGTCTCCAGACGCGCTTCGACATCACGCATGTGACGCCGAACGTGGCGGCTTACAGCCACAACCTGCGCAATAGCATCCCGTTGTTCAAAGACCGGGACTACATCAAGTTCGGAACCAATACGCTTGGTAGCATCGTCGTGGTCGCGCACGAGATCGTGCACGCAGCCACCGTTACGCGCTACGCCGTGGACAAGAACTTCGCGCGCCATGTGGACGCGCTGTTCAACCACGTAAAGAACAGCGTACCGGAAGCTGACTGGCACCAGTTCTACGGCATGCGCACGCCAGAGGAGTTCCTGTCGGAAGCCTTCACGAACATCAACTTCCAGTATTTCCTCGACGGCATCGCAACGCCTGAGCATCTGCGCACGCCGGAAACTTCAACGGTATGGAAGTCGCTGCTCAAGGCGATTCGCAAAGCGTTCGGTCTGGAGGGCGTCAAGAACTCCGTCCTTGAAGAAGTGATGAAGCTGGAGTCCAGCTTCTCGCCAATCGAGCATGCCATGGCGATGCCGGGTGCGCACCGGCTTACGGTCGAGGCGCGGCACGACGCGTACAACGCCGAGATGCGCGCGTTCGACGACCGCGTGGACGCCATCAAGCCTACGCTTACTCCGCACGACCGTGAGAACTACGGCTATCGCGGCCCGCCCAGCACGCCGCGCGAAGCGCGTGCGCGCATGAACAGCTTCTTCGACAGTATCCGCGAAGCGGTGAACGAGAAAACGCTGGGGTACATGCTGTACGACTATCTGCTCGACTACGGAGCGCGCCTTGTCGCCAGCACGGGCAACGGGACGCAGGTAGTGCGCGACTGGATCAAGGTGTACCGCGCCAAGCAGCACGATGCTCGCATGATCCAGCAGCGCGCCGACGCCGTGATGCGCGAAGCGCGCAAGCTCTCCATGGCCGAGGGTGAAGCACTTGCCAAGGTGGCGAACGACGCCACGCTGCATGACATCTCCCCGGACAAGTCCTTTGCAGATCACGACCACTTCAAGGGGGTCGAAGCCGAAGCGCAGCAGGTCTACAACCGCGTGAAGAAGGCGTTCGATGCTCTCTCGCCGCAGGCGAGGAAGGTCTACATCGCCATGCGCAACCACTACAAGGCGCTGCACGAAACCTCGACGCGGGCACAGCTGCATGCCGTGCTGGAGCGCGGAGGTCTGTCCGACCATCTGCACAAGGCCGAGATCACGCGTATCCAGCTGGTCGGTGCGCTCATGAACGCCAAGGACAAGAGCGCGCGGCAGGAGATCGTGGACAAGGCATTTGCCAACGTGCAGAACGCGGGTGCCGCCAACAAGTGGACGATGCAGCACGTAGACGAAATTCTGGAGGAGACCAGCGTCAAGGGCGACTATTTCCCGCTGACGCGCCACGGAGAGTATGTAGCCGAGGGCAAGCGCGACGGCGAGTTCAAGATCGCGTTCGACCCCAAGGACTCGGCTGAATTTCGCAAGTTGCTGGTGCAGGAGGTACTGAAGGGCGAGCGGGTGAAGAACCCCGGCCGCAAGTATGGGCGCGTCCACATGATGGGCGACGAAGCGGTCGTGGACTACGAAGACCACGCCTTGTTCACGGGCGACGAGAAAGAAGCCGCTGCGATGCTCAAGCAGCTGAAGGGAGAGGGCTACTACGTCGGCAAGTTCCCGACGGTGAAGCAGACCTCGACGTCTGTGGAGACTGGCGCTCTCCGGGAACTGCTCGCCTACATGAGCGGGCGGCGCAGGAAGGCTTCGGATAGCACGGAGGAACGGGAAGCGAAAGCAGACGCGATGGACGCCGTGCGCGCCGCGCATATCCGCCTGTTGGCAGACTCGAACCTGCGCAAGTCCGAGCTTGAACGCAAGCGCGTTCGTGGCAGCGAGAACGACTTCCACAATTTGCTGAAGACGTTCGCCGAGCGCAGCTACTCCGGCGCGTGGTCGCTCGCGAACCTGAAACACGTCGTGGACGAACAGGAAGCCATCGCGGGTCTGAACGCGCTCCATAAGAACTCCGACAACCCGCCCTCTGTCGGACGGTTCGTCGAGGAACTGAAGGCTCGGCGTCTTCAGGACCTGACCATGCACCAGAACAACGGCAGCTGGGCTCGCTTCGAGTCCGGCCTGACGCGCTTCGCGTTCGTGTGGTACCTCGGCTCGCTCTCGCACGCGCTCAGCAACGCCACGCAGCCGTGGCTGGTCAGCCTGCCGATCATCGCGGGCGAACATGGGCTGGTGCGCACCGGGCGCAAGATGGCGAGGGTGTCCGGCCGCTTCACCAAGCCCGCCATCAAGCGCATGTTCGTCGCCCTCGGCGATGCAGCAAGCGGACAGATCGTGCGGCTCGACGACGCCCTCGACGCGATCCTCACCGCCAGCAGCGCCACGCCGCAGGTCAAGAGCATGCTGCGCGAACTGGTGGCTCGTGGCGTCATCGACACCACGATGGTGACGGAGCTTGCGCGCGCGGCGCATGCTGGCCCCAGCAAGTCAATGGTGGCTCGGGCCGTCGGGCACACGGCGCAGTACATCGAGTCCATCGCCAAGGTCATGCCGCAGCTGACGGAGATCATGAACCGGCTCGTGACGGCGACGGCTGCCTACGAACTCGCGCGCGAGCGGGGGGCAACGCTGGCCGATGCCACCAACTACGCCGAGAAGATGACGCGCCAGACGCAGGGCAACTACTCGGTCGAGAACCTGCCTCGTCACTTGCGCAAGTTCACCGGGTTCAAGCTGGTGGCTCTGTACAAGACCTTCGGCATGCTGATGTACGGCCTCACGTTGCACACGTTCAACAGGGCGTTCTTCAGCCGCACGGCAACCGCCACAGAGAAGAAGGCGGCGCGCAAGGCGGCGCTCTACTTCGCTGGCATCAACGGGGCATTGCTGGGCGCGGTAGGCGGGCTTTTTGCCGAGCCGCTGCGGGCTATCGCGTTCGGCGCTGGAATGGCGCTGCGCGGAATGGGCGGGGACGATTCCGAGGACGAGGACGTGCGCAAGCTCTCGCTCTCCCTGCGCAACCCCGACGTGGCGCTACGCCGGATGTTCGGCGACTGGGCAGGCGACGAGATGGGCTTCTTGATGTCCGACGGAGCGCTGAGCGCGGCGACGGGTGTCGAGTGGGGCCAGCGCGTCGGCTTCGGCCACCTGCTGTGGCAGCCGCTGCGGCCGTCGCGTGACGCCGAGGAGTGGCTGGGCAACATGGCAATGGCGTTGGCTGGCCCGGTGATGGGCCTGCTCGTGAAGGGCGCAAACGCCATGACGGCCATCACTGACGGCAACTACCAGCGCGCGGGCGAACTGCTGATGCCGAAAGGCGTCAGCGACATCTCCAAGGGTGCGCGCTTGATGGAAGGCGGACGGGGCATCGAAGACACGTCCGGCGTCACGCTGCTCAGTGCCGACGACGCCACTGCGGGGGACGTAGCCCGCCAGATGATCGGCTTCACGCCGCGCCGCGCGCAGGAAATGTACGACCCGCGCGGCGAGCAGCTGACGGCCAAGCAGGTCATTGAAGGTAAGCGTGACAATCTGATGGACCGCTGGGCGCGACTGATCGAGGACGAGGACTACGACGCGGCCGACGACCTGAAGCGCGGCGAGATCGCAGACTTCAACCGCGCGCATCCCGGCGTGGAAACGCGCATCACGAATGGTAAGCTCCAGCAGCGCCGCATCTACCAGCGCAAGAAGGCCCGCGAGTACAAGCAAGGCAAGTACGTGGACCTCCGCGAAGCACAGAGGATTACGCAGTGAAAGAGAAGCGCGACCCCAGCCAGCACCGCACGCCGAGCCAGATCAAGGCGCGTATCTCAGGCTACGAAGCCACGCCCGAGCAGCGGAAGAACCGCGCGAAGCGGAACGCCGCCCGCCGCGAGATGATCGAGCGCGGCTTGGCAAAGAAGGGCGACGGCAAGGACGTAGATCACAAGCGTCCCATCGTGAAGGGCGGCGGCAACGCGGACTCGAACCTGCGCATGGCCTCGCAGAAGAAGAACCGTGGGCACGGCCTGACCAAAGGCAAGGACATGCCCAACCGTCGCTAGACCGCTACGAAGTTCGTGTGTTCAAGCAGTGCGTAAGGGTCGTCCGTCGCCGCTTGCTGTTGGACCATCACGAAGCAGTCGCTGGCCCCAGCGGCGTGCCCCGTTCCGCTACCTATGTTCACAGATTGCTCCGTGAATCCTTTCGCGAGCATGTCCTGACGCACGTTTGAACGGTGTATGCCGTAGCGCGTCTTTGCCCACTGCAAGAACGGATCGCTCGCCACGGTCAAGGTGACATCGCTCGGCCCCACGGTGATCTGATATGCGAGAGGCGCTTTCTTTGGAGTATCGCGAATAGTCATGCGTCCAGTGCGCGCATCGACGATAACGCGACTGTCTGCGAAGGTGCGCAAGAATTCACGCATGTGCGCAGCGGCTGCATCTTTAACTACAGCTTCTGCCACACGCCCTCGCATGCGCAAGAACTGGCCGACGAGGTAACGCATCAGCGCAGGCACGTCGAACTTGGTTAGCCCTGCTTCGTTCGACAGCTGCGCACCAGTAATCAATGTGACCATGGTGTAGAAACGGAAGCGTTCCGGCATTTTCGTGTCAATAAGCTTCCACAAGGTCTCGATGTTCCTCTCCAACTTCGCGACTACCGCGTCGTGATTGCATGCCAGATACCCAGCGTATATACGGCCTGCGTGACCGTAATTACGTGGCAGCTGGTTGAACAGTTTCTGCGCTGCGTGCAATTCGTCGGTGCCGATAATCAACGGGGAACAAGGAAGCTCGAAGACACGAACAATGCCTGCGTCCGAACTGTGGATTACCTCACCGACGTAATCGAGGATGGATTCGTTCGTGGCGAATGAAAGCATTGTCTGCCACGTATGCTGCGGCCTCGCTTTCGCGTTGGACCCGAGACGCGCTTTCTCGCGCCCTTGCACAACCTGAAATATGAGCCCTACGAACGAACGCATGTTCATCGTCCGCAACTCATCCCAGTAAGCCGGGAGATTGTTCAGTATGCCCATCTTGTTTGCGATAGCGTTCTCTGTATCTACGACAGCGTGTACACCCTCGCGCGGGTCGCCCCACACTCCTTGCGCAATCTGCATTGCTGTTGTCTTACCCGTGCCAGATTCCTTGCTGTAGAGCGACAGCAGTACGCCGTTTGCGGGAGTGAATTTAAGCAACGGAGCGGCAAAAGCAGAAGCGATCAGCGCATTCAGTTCCTGCCGCTTCTGCCCGACCACGTAATCGCAGCATTCGCGCCACGGCTCCAAGCTGCCAGCCGTGGTGTAAATCTTTGCGACCTCGCCATCAGCGCGCACTGTTGCGCGTTCTTGTTTGCCGTTTGGATGGATAAGGACGTCGCCAGCGGCGAACGAACCGTTGCTGGTCCAGCCGAACTTCGAGACCGCCGTTGTAAGCGGCCCTTTCGCTGTGCCTTGCAGGCGTTGCATCCACGACATGATGAAGTCCTTGTACCCCTTCAGCTGCGGGCCGGTGAGCGCAATCGCGCCTCTGGCGAGGTCTTCCGAAACGACGCGACTATCGCCTTGTACGTGCCGAATTTCGTGGTTGACCTCGTTCACAGCGTTGGGCTGGTGAATGTGGTGCGCCTTGTACTGTATGCGCAGCCCGGCCCCTGTCGGGTCTTGCGAGATGCTGACTTCGACGATGCGGTACGGCATCACGACCGCCGCCGGCTTGCCCTCGTCGCTGCTGCTCGCCTTCTTGAGCCGCAAGCCGAACTCGTCCTGATAGTAGCCAAACGGCATCGGCACTTCGTCGAAGAAAGTCGTCAGCTGGATTGGCGACTTGATCGTACCCTTGTGCGGGCACAGCGCGCAGATGTCGGAGTGGCACTCCTCGAACTTGGCGCACGTCGTCGGGCCGACTTTCCCGTGCTGGGACTTGGCGTAGCTGAACCGCTTATCCACGTCGCGGGCGACGTAGGTCGCGTGCTTCTCGCTGATGGGGTGGATGTAATCCTCACCATCGGCCGTGAACGACAGCGTCGAGATGATGTTGTACCACGATCCCGGCGGGGCGTTCGCGCCGCCCATGTCCATGTGCCAGTTGAACACGCCGCAGTTCTTCAGCATCGGCCCGGCGGGCAGCGGCTTGTACTCGGGCTGGGACAGTCCATCGGAGAGGTCGCTGTTGTCTACCGCCGGGAGCGCGGCCGCCGTGCCCAGCAACGATGCCAGCTGCTCGTTGGTGTAGGTCGGCCCGACGCCGCCCAGCAGGCGGCACATCGCGTCGTCCCGGACCCAGTTCTCCTTGATGCTGCTCTTGAAGTTGAGCGTGTTGGGCGGGCGCAGGATGCGCGCCGCGTCCGTGGTGATGTCCTCGTCGGTCTCCAGCCCTGCGCCCTTGCAGGCGTTCTTCAAGGCTTCGGCGACGGGTTGCCAGAGGACCGGCGCGACCGGCTCGCTCAGACACCAGTAGGCATGGATGCCGTAGCCCGAGCAGAGGATCAGCGTGGGCATCGGCAGCGCCCGGCTGCCGATTACTGCCTTGATGGCGTCCAGCGTCTCCTGCGGGCTCGCATAGGGCTTGTCGTCGCCCGAGTCGATGTCGATGTGGTGGCACGCTTTCAGCGCGCAGGCGTCCTTGGTGCGGGAGTTACGGGTGAACGACCCGACGCCGAAGTAGATATTGCGCCGCACATGCGGTTGGTTCGCCGCCATCGCGTCGATGCGCGCGGCAAGCTCGGCAACGCTGGTGTGGTGGGTCTGACGGTAGTCTTGGTTTTCCTTCACGCCCGTCGTGGACGCGGAGAAGTAGTGGCTGCCGTCCGGCGGCAGGACCCTGCTCAGGAATTCTAGTGTGTTCATTGCAGGCACTCGCGAGGTCGAGTGGAGAAAAAACGGGGGGACCCGTCGGTCCCCCCCACTGCTACCGGGGGTTCCTCACCCCCCGATTACAGTTCGACGCCAGCCAGCAGTTCGTCCAAGTCCTGCTCCAGCGATGTCTCCTTGTCCGACTTCTGAGCCGCCTGTGCGGGCGCAGGAGCGGCGGGAGCCGCTGCCGGGGCCGGAGCAGCGGCCGGAGCCCTGCGCGCGGCCGGCGGCTTCCGGGAGGCCGCTGCGCGCGGCGCGGGGGCCGGTGCCGGGGTGTCCTCCTCGAACTCCGTGTCCACGGTCGGCGCGGGGGCCGGTGCCGGGCGGGCGGGAGCCGCCGCCGGCTTCGGTGCCTGCGCGGCCGGCGCGTCGTCGGCGCGGGGCTCGGACGGCTTGTTCAGGATGTTGTCCAGAACCTCGTCGTCGTGCAGGACGCCCGCGACGATCTCCAGTTCATCCAGCGTCAGCGCGCGCACCGCCTTGAACGTGAGCTTGGGGAAGCTCGCGTCGGGGTCGAAGCCGATCCGGGTGATGATGGCGTTGTACGGGAAGCCCTTGCGCTTCATCTGCTCGCCGAACTCGGCGAGGTCGCGCAGGGACGCCGCCGGTACCCGCAGCAGCATCGGGCCGCCATAGCGAGCGTTGTTCAGGTCCAGTTCCGGCACGATGGCGATGCGGCGGGCATCGCTGCACGCTTTCGCCTTCTTGCCGTTCGGCGTGATCTTCGATCCCCACATGCCCTTCGGGCAGGTGGCGCAGGTGCCGGACTGCTTCTTCAGCGAGCCGGGGTCGGGCTCGATGCCATTCACGGACAGACACGTCGGCTGCGCGTCGGAGCCGTCGGTGTACGCGTCCTCGTAGTAGGTCTTGGAGACCGACTTCGACGCGCGCAGCATGACGACGCGGATGGACGCCACCGGCTCGCCCTGATCGTCGGTGACGAGTTCTTCTTCACCGCCGAATTTCACACGCCACTTGCTGGCGCGGAACGACATCACCCCGAAGGTGCCGCCGGTCGCGCCAGCGCGCAGGTCATCGGGATCGACGTCGAAGACGTCGCCGAAGCGCGCGATGATCGCCTCGGCTTTGGTTGCAAGCTCCTTGCTCATGTTCTACCTCACGAAATGCGGATGTTGATGGTGACTTCAGACGACAGGTCCACGCCGGGTGGCAACTCACCGCTACCTGCGACGATCTCCTCGATGGCCGTCTTCGCGACACGACGTTCCAGCAGGTGCCAGAAGTTGTGTTCGCGAATGAACGCGAGGCAAGCGTCCCAGTCGATGACCTTTGCGGAGGTACGGGTGGACTTGTAAGCGGTGCCGGCGCTGGTGCGAACGCTCTCGGTGTTCTGGGTGGTGAGATGGTTCAACAGCATGGCTTCCAGCTTGGTCATCTTCTCGTTGATCGGAGCGAGTTCGGCAGTGTGCCTCGCCTTCACTTCGGTCTTCAAGTCCCGCAACTTGATGTATGCGCCAACGGCGCGGGCTACGTCCATTCGTACCTCCAAAGATACGTGCAATTAATCGGCAGCAAACAACTCCAGTAACACGTCCTGCACAGCGCCGCGCCGGTCGAGGACCCGGTACGCCTTGCGCTCAGCCATCGTGGACACCAACCGAACGACCAGCTGGTGGGTGTCCTGCCCCGGCCGCGACACGCGGCCGTTGGCCTGCTCGTAGGTCTCGCGCGACAACGACGGCGAGAACCACACGATGGTGTTCGCGGCCGTGAGCGTGAGTCCGTGGCTCATGCACTTCGGGTGCGCCACGAGGACATGTGGATCGGCCTGCGACTGGAACGCATTGAAGATGCGATCCCGCTCAGCTTTCGGCGTGTCCCCGTAGACCTTGGCAACCGAATGCCCGGCCTGCATCAAATCTGAGTAAAGCCTATCAACCCCACGAGTGAAAGGCAAGAAGACGATGACCTTCTTCTCGGCCTCGTAGATGATCTCCTCCAGCGCGTCGAAGCGCTCTGAGTAATCTATGAGTATGGCGGACCCGTCCGGGCCATAGACGAAACCCGCGCCGATCTGGAGCAGCTTGCCCAGCTGCACTCCGGCGTTGGGCGCGTAGATCGCGCGGGGGTCCTTCTGGAACTTCACGCGCATGTTCGAGTGCATGTCGCGGTACGCGGCTTCCTGCTCCTTCGAGAGCGGCGGGTCACGCTCGGTGATGAGCAGCGGCGGCAAGTCCACGCACTCGGCGCGCGTGAAGCGCACCGCTGGTTGCATCGCGTCGTGCACGATCTGGTTGGCGTCGGTCTTCGGCACCCACTTGAACTGGCTGATCTGGCGCATCGTCATGTCGCGGAACGCCTTGAAGAACGCCACCGGCAGCCGCTTCGGATTGATGAGCTTCGCCTGCGCGAACGCATCCGTCGGATCGTTGGGCGTGGGCGCGCCGGTCATGCCCCACACGTACTTGCGCGTGCTGGTGAGCGCGCTCATCAGCTTCCAGCGCGTGGACTGGCCGTTGCGATATGCCGCCAATTCGTCGATCAGGATGCAGTCGATGTCCCTGCGCTTCAGCAGCGCTGCGTAGAGCGACTTCACGCGCAGGCCGTCGTGGTTGACGATGTAGAAGTCCACGTCCTGCGAGAGAGCTTTCAGGCGCTGCTGCGCGTCCCCGTACAGCAAGGCACAGGTGCGGTGCGGCATCGTCGCGAAGATTTCGCGCTCCCACACGCACGTCAGCGTGGATACAGGGGCCACGATCAGCGCCTTGTGAATCTCCAACTCGTCCATGAGGTAGTCCATCGCGCCCAGCGCGGCGAACGTCTTGCCAGTGCCGAGTTCGTTCAGCACGTAGGCGCGCTTGTTCATCGTCATCATCGCGGCCGTGACGGTCTGCGACTCGAACGGCACGCGCGCGCCCGGCCAGTTGTAGTGGTGCATGATCGGCGGCGGAATCTGCGTGCCGAGGTTCTCCATAAACCGCACCAAGTCGGCCGTGTGATCGGCAACGATGCAGTCGATGCCAGCTAGCGTGCGGCGTTCGCCTCCAACGACCGCCGCGAGTTTCGCGTGGTACGGAAGGACGACCTTCCGGTGTTCGGGGAACAGCTTGAACGACAGCGTCATGCGTTGGCTCCGTTGTAGGGGCAGGTTTTCACAGGACACCACTTCTTGCACAGGAAGTTCGTGCGCGGGTGGAAGCGCGTATCCGACAGCATGCGCTCGGCGCGCTGCACGAAGTCGCCCCACAGGCCAGTCCACTCGCGGCGGTAGAAGATACGCGGGGCAAGGCGCATTTCCTTCATCCAGTAGTACCCAGCGCGTACTTCGTTGATGTGCGGGTACTTGGCGAACAGCATCAGCGCCATGAGCGCCAGCTGGTCGAAGTCGTCGTTCGGCCGACCGGTCTTCCAGTCCAGCACGATGAGCGCGTTCTTCGCCACGGCGACGAGGTCTGCGACCCCGCGCGCCCAGCACAGGTCGTCCCAGAAGTCGCAGGGCGTGAGTAGCTGCGTCACGCCGAGCTTTACTTCGGGGAACAACTCCATGCCTTCCAGCTTGTCGCGGATCAGCGACAGCACGCGCGCGTGAGCGTTCAGCGTCGGCGGCAGCGGCCGCTCCTCGACGAAGTAGTTCTCGATGGCCTTGTGCTTGTCCTTGCCGTCGTCGCCCTTGGCGTTGTAGACCCGCTCTACTCTCTTGAGGACACGTTCCTCATGATACTTGCGCGGGCAGAGTTCGTAGTCTTTGAGCCCGGAGATCGCCCATGCCGTCACGGAATAGCCTCCAAGAACAACCGAAGGTCGTTCAGCGTCACCGCGTCCCGGATGACGAACGTGCGAATCTGCTGCGCGTGGAGCAACTCGATCACGTTCGCTTGCCGGGGCGTCAGCCGGCCGCCGGGAGCCTTGGTTTCGATGCAGAATCCAACGCCGCGCAGGAAGCACGGATGGAAATCCAGCATACAGCTGCCATAGCCGGTTTGCACGGGCATCGAGTAGAAAACGCCGTATTTTCCCAGCACGGCTTTCACTGCGTCTTTGACTTTGCCTTCGGGTGTCTGAGTCATAGCAACGCGCTCCCGCATGGCGTGACGTTGACTCGTGCACCGTTGCCGAACATCTCGTACATAGCGTTGCGCGCCAACTGCTCGTCGTAGGCGGTGATGAAGTAGCCGTGCTGCTCCGTGATCGTCGCGGCTTCGCTGCCGGGCATCTTCGCCGTGTCAACGAGACTGCTTCCGGCATTGGCCGGCGAGCGCGTGTGGTACACCGTGATCTGCACTGTGCAGTAGAAGATCGTCAGGGTGTGCATGCAGGCACCACGGATGCGTTGAATTTGCGCGGCGAGCCCTTCTTTGGCTGCGCGTACTTGGTGATGAACTCGTACCCCTGCATGCCGGGGTCGAGGTTCTTGACCTGCCCGCCGCGTTCGAGGAACGCCTTGGTCTGCGCTTCGATCTCCTCGCGTTCGCGTTGCTTCAGCACGCGCGGGTCTACCGGCGTGAGGTCTTCCGGCGGCAGTTCGCCGTCGTCGATGTCGAGAACCTGAGTCATGTCTTCTCCCATTTGTAGCTGCCGCACGAGGCGCAGTAGGTGCCTTGCTCGTGGATGTGGAACATGTCGCAGCCGCACTTGCAGACCCAATGCCAGCTGTCGTCGTCGCCACGCAGGACGTGCTGCGTCATAACGCCCAGCGTCCGGTGACATGCGGGGCACTCAAGGTGCGTCACCGTGCCGACTGGAACCACTGCCTGCCATTTGTGCTGGCAGCCGCCGCAGCGCGCCTGACCTTGCAGGTGTGGGCGCTGCGAGTCGAGGTCAACGACGTCGCCCATGGGGTCGTCCCTCCGCGTGCTGTCGTATCGTCGCCAGTTCGTTCTTGGCCGCGCGCACGTCGCTTGGCGTGCAGCCGAAGTGGATCACGGACTTGGTACCGTCAGGAGCCGTGACACGCGCTTGGTAGTGCACGTTACCGGTCCTGCTGAATCGGTCGATGACCAGTCCGTTGTCCAGTAGTTTCTTGCGTAGCTCCCGTTCACGCTTTGTCATCGGCGTACTCCGGGTGCTTCAGCTTCATGTGCGCGCCCATTGGGAAGCCTCCGCGTGCGGGCCAAGAGGACAGTGCGATACTTCTGCATGGCGTCGTGTTGCGCCCACAGCAGCTTCTGTTCCTCGTCGCTGATGTTGAACCACTCTTTGGAGCCGATGAACAGGCACAGCTTCTCCAGCCGTGCGCTCAGTTCGATGCCCTCTTGGACCAACCGTTCCTGCCAACCTTCCATTGCTTTTTACTCCGGTAGTTACGCGATAACAGGAATGGATTCGTCGCGAAGGGCGCGAAGAACGCCAACTTTCTTGCCCGCTCGCGTGGCGTTCCACGCCTTGATGGTAAGGATAGCTACTGCTTCCCGCGTGTGTGCACGAGAGGTAGAGCGCGTTTCGATCAGGCGCTCGCGCAGGATACTTACCGGTTCGTCGGGCTGGAACACGTCGCCGTCGTCGATGTGCGCGAAGAACAGGTCCGCCAACGTCTTGTCCTTCTCAGAAGCCAATACCCTGATCGCCATGTACAGCGACGGCGGGTATATCTTCAACTTGCGCAACGCGCGTGTGCCGCAGTTGTGTGATATGACGTCGCGCGCGCTCGGATGCCGATTGATGCAGTCAACGATCTCCTTGTCGCTGCGTGCCAGAATCACCATGGAACACGATTCCAGTTCGATCAGCGCGCGAGCCGTCCCGGCAAGAAGCGACGCGTGCTTCTCTCCGCGCAAGTGCAGAGTGTCCCCGGTGGTGCGCTTGCGCCCCTTGTCGATGGTGTCGAAAACGTCGCTGCTGACGCCTGTAACCACGAGGGACTGGATTGTTACGCCGGAGCGCACCACAGCCATCAACCGATGCTGGCCGTCCAACAGCAAGCTGCTGTTCATGCGTATGGTGTCGCCGTTCAGCTTCCACTCTCCAGCCAGCATGGCCTTCGACAAAGCAACGACGTGCGCTTCACGCACGAGGCGGTTGTTGGTGTTCATCTTCAACCACTGCTCAGCAAGAGCAGGGGTTATATCTACTACGAAAGCAGTGACAGACATGTTCGTTACTCCATGCAGGGGAGGTAGTGGTTTTACTTCGGCGGCTCGATGAAGTGGACATGACCAAGGTGCGCGATGGGATACGGCAGCGGCGGCGCGGTGCCGAAGTGCTGGCGATACCACTGGTCGTGCATGTGCGACAGGAACAGCTTCACCGCGTAGCGGCGCGCGCGGGCGTCGATCTGGCCCGGCGGCAAGTTGCCAGCGGACAGGTGCTTGTACGCCTCCGTGTCCTTGCCGACTTTCGCGAGCCCGGCGGCGACAGCTTCGGCTACCGCTGCTGTCCCATTACGGGCCTGCTCGTAGGCTTTCCGCTCACGGTAGATGCGCCCGTAGTAGCACTCCGGGTCATTGGAGAGCTTCATGAACGACTGGCCGATCTTCCAGCACAGCGTCTTCAGCGTGGCGTTCCACGGCCGTTTCTGGCCCTTGTTCCACTTCGTGGTGGGGTCGAGCCCGGCGAAGCGCCAGATGTGGCCCACGGTGGGTGCCTTGCTGATGTCGATGTGCGCCAGCAAACCCGCGCTCAGTACGGGACCGATGCCTTTCACGCTGCGCATCCACGATCCCATCGGGTGGCCGTCGGTGTACTTGTCGAGCGCGCGCTGAATCTGCTTCTCCAGCGTGGACGACTGCTCCGCCAGCCAGTGGATGACGGTGTGCGGCTCCGGCTGCTGCTCGCTTTCGGGATTCGGGGTGGTCATAGCACGCACTTGGTTGTGCGCGCGCTTGCGATCCTCTTGCATCATGTAATACGCGTCCACGAGATAACGCGCTTCTTGATCGGACAGCGTCTTCGCCGCTTCCGCGATGTCGCGGCTCAGACGAATGACAGGTTGCAGGTCTTCGTTCATTGCAGGTCGCTCCGGTTGGGTGGTTCTCATTGGGACAATGGCTCGTTCGTGAAACGGGGTTCTCTCATGGATGTTGACTCGTTCGCATAAGGTGGTCCGCTCGTCGCTCCAGACTCGTTCAGCACCCACGGTGCGCTTCCTTAACACGACTCGCTCTCGTCGATTGGTACTCTCCACGAAAAAGGGCTCGTTCACTCTATATGGTGCCCTCTAAGGGGTTGACTCGATCACCTATAAGGCTCGCTCCAAAAGTTGTCTCGCTCATCCTCAACGGTGCGCTTCTCTTGAATGGCTCGCTTACAGTTCTTGGTACTCACAGGTTGATGGGCTCGCTCCTGTTGTCCGGTCCGCTATGACCTAGTGGCTCGTTCGAGGTCCATGGTTCACTCCACCTGTACAGACTCGCTTTCCTCATTAGGCGCTATCGTCACCACTGGCTCGTTCGCTACATCTGGTACTGTCGTCTTGAATGACTCGCTCCACGCATTGGTTCACTCTGAACTTGGGCTCACTCTCCCTCTGCGGTACGCTTCGTCCGCACGGTTCGTTTGACGTACTTGCGCACGTTCTCGATCCACTCGTTGGCATCGTCCGGGTCACGGATCGGCCCGCGCAACAAACCCGCCGCCCACAGCAGGTTCGCCCGCTGGAGCAGCCGCTGCGCTTCCTTGAGTTCGCGCGCGAGGTCGTCATGCGACATTGGCTTTTTCAGCGAAGGTGCGCACGGCGTTGTCGAAGTCACGCTGCGCGCTCTCCAGCTGGTTGCGGGCAACGTCCAGCTTGTACTGCACGCGCTCGTATTCCTGCGCAGCGGCGTGGTACTCGCGCCGGGCCTTCATGACGGCATCGCAGGCGTCTGACAGGCTCATGCAGGCGCGCCGAGCGTCAGCCAGATGCCGACTACCGTCCCCGTCACCAGCATGCCCGTGGCAAACCCGAGCAGGAACCAATCCATCCCACGGAACAGCGGCACTTGCCGTCCGCCGGGATCAACGCTCTCCAGTTTCACTTTGCCTCCTTGTAGGTGTTCCCTACCTTGATGTCGCATGCCAAGGGAAGATTCGGCATCCATGAAACACGCTGGGTCATCGCCCGGCGCAGCGCCAATGACACCGCACGCACCGCCGCTTCCTTCACGATGAATACCAGTTCGTCGTGTACCTGCAAGGCCGCGAGCAGCCCGGCGCGTGCCAGACTCACTTCGGCGGTCGAGAGGATGATCCTCGCCAGCGCTTGCACGATGTTCTCGGTCAGCAGGCCCGGCCATAGCTTTACCTCCTTGACGGCTCCGCTCTTGCCACGGAACGAGTCGTAGATCACGTCGCCGTTCAGCTGCCGGCGCGCGTGCGGATAGTAGATCGGCATGCCGTTAGGCAGCGTCAGCTGATGGGTGGAATAGACGCAGTTGGCAATCGCGCATGTAGCGCCGCCGTTCGTGCCGAGGATGACCGGCGTGGCGGTTTTCTCCATCCACTTCCACAGCTTGGCTATGTGGCCGTACCGGCGACGGTAGGCGTTGACGATGCGCTCCACTTCATCGAGCGGCTGCGGGTTGTTGGCTTTGGTCTTCAAGTAGCGGTCGAAGCCGCTCACGCCTGCGTAGAAGCCAAGCTGGAGAATCGCTGCTTTGCCCACGTCACGCAGGTCCGTGTTCTCCTCCTTGGAGACGGGCACACCGTACAGGTCCGTAGCAAAGGACGAGTAGGGGTCGGCCCCAGTAGCGAATTCTTCGAGAAGGTCGTCCTGCCCCGCAATGCATGCCAGCACGCGTGCTTCGATCTGCGAGAGGTCAGCCGTCACGACCTTGTAGCCGGGCGGCGCGGTGAGGCAGTCGCGTATCGGCGACTTCTTCGTGAGGTTCTGTAGGTTGATTCCGTCGCGCGCGCTCATGCGCCCGGTGCCCGCGCCGTAGTAGGTGAGCGGCACGGCGAGCTTCTGGTCCGGGTCGATGTCGGCGATGCGCAGGAACTTCTCCAGTCGCGATTCCTCCAGCGTGGACTTCGCGCCGATGCGCACGTTCACCAGCGTCTGCACGTCGGGATCATCGTGTTCCTGTAGCTCAAGAAAATCAGGATCGGTCTTGGCGAACGCATACGTTTGTTGGCCTGTGCGTCCGCTGACTTTCATCGGCGGCTCGACGCCGAGCGCACGCAGCGCTTCGGCGAATTTCTCGTTGCTGGAGATCGTCGCGCTGGCCCACTTCTCGTCGCCCAGCTGTGTCAGCAGGGCGGTGCGCCGCTGTTCCAGTTCGTATTGCGCTTCCTTGATGCGCTTGCGCGACAGGACGATTTTAGGCCGGACGTATTTCTTGATCGTGAGGTCGATCAGGTCTGTCTCGTCTTCGTTGAATTTGTCGCGCATGCGCTGGAACAATTCGCGCGTAATCATCACGTCGTGCTTGCAGTATTCCGCCATCGCGCGCCGTTGCTCCAGCGTCAGCTGCTCGTGGCGCAGCCCGCGCGTGGCTTGCAGGATGCCGGTCATCTTCTCTGGCAGGTTGAAGTACGTTGCGCACGAGGCCAACGATGCTGAACCTGTCCATGGCTTTACGCACGCGTTCGCTGCCTGCATCGTGCAGAAGTAGGTGCGCGCGTGGAAGCCGATCAGCCATTCGAGTATCGCGCCATCGAACTGCGCGTTGTGCGCGATCACGACGGACTCGCTCCATGGCAGCGCGGCCGCAGCCAGCATCACGTCGGTGGGGCCGCTCACGTAGCGCGGGCGGTCGTTGCCAACAGCGAAGCCCATGCCGATCAGCTGGAAGCGCGGGTCGCGCACGTACTCCTGCGTCGTCATCTTGGACAGCGTGTAGTCCTGCGACCAGAAGCTCTCGAAATCGACGGTGATCGTCTTCACAGCTTGCCCTGCGACAGCCACTGGTTGAACTGCTGGTTCATCACGCCCTCGGCGGCTTCCATGGCGGCCGGGAACGGTACGCCAGAATTGTGCATGATCGAACGGGCCACGTCCACGCGCGCGCAGTAGCGCTGGAGCCAGAAGCTAGCCATAGCATCTCGGGTCACGGCGCTGTTCGGAGAGGCTTCGTAGGTGAACATGCTCTTAGCGTACACCAAATTTGAGTAGTAGCGCACTGATCGTCGGGTCATCGAGCGGCGGGGGCGGCAGGACGTCGCCGCGCTCGTTGAACCATCTTGCGAACTTCTCCGTGGTAGGAGCTTTGTAGCCGTGGTCGAACAGCAGCCAGACGCCGTTGCCCTCCGGCCCCGTCACCGGGTACTTGTAGACCATCGCCACGCGGTAGGTCGGTTCCCACACGTTGCTTGTCGCCAGCGTGTCGCGGCGATGGCGAAACAGCTGCGACTCGAACGCTGCGCGAATGTGCTGTTGCTTCAGCGTGTCGTCGCGCTCATCGTTAGCCATAGTGCAGCAGCAGCCCTAGTATTTGGTCTTCAGCGAGCGGGCATGGTGGCGTGGATGCGTGCCCGCCGAGCAGCGCCTTCAAGTACCACTGCGAGTATTCCGGCACAACAGGCGCGTGGAAGATGTTCCCATCGAGATCGACGAACAGCAGCGTGACCTTCGGCACCACCAGCCAGTCGCCCGTGTCGCCAGCGACTTCGATGCCATCGAGCCGGTCCACCAGCGTGTGGCGCGAACACTGCGGGCGGATCAGCGAGCAGCGCAGTTCGAGGACACTCTTGGTTTCGTGCAGCAGCATCAGCACCCTGCGATTCACTCCGCGCGTTCCTTTCAGGTCAGGCACTGAGGATTCCCCACACCAGCGGGTCGATGGCGCGCACAGCGGCGCGCAGGCAGAGGTCGTGGTCTTCACGGACGATGGCCCAGCGCCCGTTCTCGTGTTTCATCGCCACGCCGTGGTGGGCGATCACGCTGAAGTCCGGGTTCTTGAATATGAGCGTTATCGTCGCGCGGCGCAACGAGTGCCCGTCGTTGGGCACCGTGATCTCCACGCTGTTCAGCGAGCGCGAAGCGTTCTTGCGCATCATGCTCGGGATGTTGTCCGGGAGGTCCATGCCGCGCATCAGCGAGCGAACTGTGTCTTCGTTTGCGCTGAAAACTATGCGGCTATCGCGATCCATAGCATCGGGTCCACAAGGTGAATGGCACGGTAGATCATCCCCTGCTCGGCGTTGAGCCCCTTGGTCTTGGCGTCCAAGCCGGTGTACATGCTCGACATATCGTGGAACGACTCGATGGAACGAGGCAGCCCCGCGAACGTCAGCCGGACCATGTACTGCTGCCTGCGCCTGTTGTACGAAGCCTCGATGCCCAATAGCCGTTCAGCCGCGCGACGCGCCTGCTTGCGCTCCAGCTGTCTCTCGGAGTACAGCATGAAGAAGATCGCGCTGCGCGCGTATTCCAGCTGGCTCACTTCCTCGCTCATGACACCGCAGCCTTCGCTTCAGCGATCAACAACGCCCACACCAGTTCGTCGATGCTGCTCAGCGCCGTGGACAGGTTGTGCATGCCGTCCAGCACGACGCAGATGACACCGAAGCCAACGAACATGAACTCGGCCTGCGTCTCTCCGGTCTGCCAGTCGCGTCCAATCGACACGTCGGTGAGCATGTTGGAGACACGGATGCACAGCGTCTTTTCCAGATCGTACCAGTTGCGCATCTTCTCCACGATCAGTGCGCGCGCCGTGGTGAGGTTCGGCGCGACGGTCTTGGTTGCCCGCGCGTGGCTGCCCTTGCCGGTTACGGCTTTCTTCCGCGCTTGGCGCGCGAGCTTCTTCGTGCGCTTGGTCATCGGCGAAGCACCGTCGCCAGCATTTGCAGCGCGGGCGGTGCTTTGTCGTCCTCCGGGCGCGAGCGCACCATCAGGTCGAGCAGCACGTCCTGCGGTACGGGCAGCACGTAGGTGTCCGGTCCCTTGCCGTGATTGTGGATGCAGCAGTACCAGCGCTTCTCGTCGGCGTATTCCTTGCTGTGGTCGCGATTGATCGTGACCAGCCAGATGCCCATGTGGTGCAGCAACATGCCGGGGCGAATGCTGTCGCCGAACTCGTCGGTGTACACGCTCATGACTTCATCGCCTTGGACAGCATCACTAGGATTGGCGGCACGTTGCCTTCTTCGTCGGGGTGGACCTTCCGCCAGATAGGAATAGTAAGCGAGCCAGTCTCCAATGCGCACAGGACTACGCCTCTGAAGTTGTCGCGTGCGTAGATGTGCGCGATGTCGCGTTCGTGGTAGCCCTCGAATACGGCATAGATACCGAAGCTCTCCACGATGTCGCCGGGCTCGGCTTTGAATTCATTCACTGAGCAGAATTCCGATCTGGAGAACATCCAGCGAGTCCACGGCGCGCTTCACGAGGTTGGATACGACACGCGTCTGGATGCTGTACACGTCCGAGCCTTGCAGCTGCATGCGCACGCTCACGGAAGGCGTAACATCTCGCCCGTAGAAATGAACCGCCCCGCGCCCACCGTTGTTGTGGTGCCGCTCAAGGATCACGTTCGTCAGGTTCTTGACGATGTGCGTCTCCGGGTACGTCATGCCGAACTCGCGCACCAGCCTGCGCACGAAGCGGCGCTGCGCACACTCGACTAGCTTGCGATTGTCAGCCATACCAGCTTGTCCATGCTTTCGAGTGCCTCAGTAATCAGCGAAGTAGCCCGGCCTTCGCGCTGACTCAGCGCGGTAGGAGACTGACGACCCACTTCGTAGTTGAACCGCTGCGTCTTGCCGCCAATCGTGAATACCATCTTCACCATCGCCGAGTAGTCGAACGGGTTGTCATCCATCACTACGCTGACCATGCTTTCGCCGATCTTCTGGCGCTGCACCAGCGTGTAGCCTTCGCGCAGCAACAGTTGATTCAGCTGCGCGCGAGCTATGTGCGTGATGTGTTCCTGCGAGAGTTTGTTGGTCATAGAAACAGACTGAGCCAACGTACTTGGTCCAAACTGTGAAAGAGTGAGCGCGCGACGACGAGCTTGCGCATCGCTGGCATCTGACATGCGGAATACTCCGAGAACTCGCCCGGTTTCAGTTCGTGCACGAATTCATACAGGGACAGGCTTCTGCTGCCGTTGCTGTCGTTGCTGTCGTTGCTGTCGTTGATGTACAGCGCGCATTTGAAGTTGCGCGGCCCGTGGAATACCGGGTGCGTGTACTCCAGTCGATGGATGCGGCCCGCGAGCGCGTGCGCTTGGTCCAGCGAACAGGACAGGGTCTTGCTGATGACGACCGTGGCCGTCGAGCGCATCATCGTGGTGAAGTCGGTCACAGGGCTGCCAGCTTCTCGGTTTGTTCCAGATACCACTTGACGCTGTGCGTTTCCTCGTCCTCGCCGGGCGGCGGCGCTTGGTCAACGGCCAATATGGCTCCAGTCAGGATGTCGTCGGCGATGGATGACACCGCAGCGTTAAGCCCCACGATGACGTCGTCGTGTATCCATCCACCAACCTCTCTCTGGAACGTGTACGCTCGGTCGAGGCGACGGAACACGAAGTCCACTTGAACGACTTTCGCGCCACGGCGCAGCACGATGCCCTTGGTCAGGTGCCCGGCAGCGAGCCGGGCTTTTGCCAGCGGGACGTGGTACTTGTCGATCATGTGCCGCGTCCATGCTGCCTGAAGCAGCACCGTCAGGTCGGCTTCCTCGGTGTTCATGCCGGCCAAAGCTCAGCCCGATACTCTTCGGTCTGCTGGTTCTTCTCGCGCTGCTCGTTGATGACCGACTTGAGCAAGGCGCCTTCGGCGAGTCTCGTGTTGATCCTATGGAGCCTGTCCTGAACATCCCAGCGGGTGAGCTTCTTGCCCATGGCGAACTCGTACTCGGCCTGCACGGCGCTGCGCTTCTTCTGGTTGCGCGCTACTTCCAGTCGTTCCTTGCCGGGCAGGTACTGGATGAAGTCCGGCCACAGGCGCAGCAGCTGACCGTAGGTGCCCAGCTGTTCGCACAGGGTATGCACGAAGTTGCAGTCCTTGGCGATCATCACGTCCATGGCGTGGCACGCCTGCAACCACTCCAGCATGCCCGGATAGATGGCCGGATTGAGCAGGTTGTTGCGTGGGAGGTCGTAGGACGGCCTACGGTCGCCGTGGCTCAGCGTGACGGTGCGGGCGATGGGGGCGTCAGTCTCGTTCTCGCGCTCCATTCTGAAGCGCAGGGAAGTGCCGTAGGAGGTCTCCACGGCGTCAGGCGCGAGTGCGTACAGCCGAAGCTGCAAGTCGCGGACGTCGTCGCCGTAGGCCGCGCGGATGAGGTCCTCGCGGTCTTCCTCCGTGACGATGATGGGCTCGATCTTGGCGCGCAGCCACGACAGGTAGTTCTTCACCGTCTGGTTGATCTGCTCGCGCAGGTAGTCGTTCAGTCTGTTGGTTTCGCCGCTCACTTTCTCCTCCTCTTTGTACCTGAGCCACTTGCTCACTTCGTGAATTCCAGATTGGCCGTCGTCTGTACCGTGATGGCCTTCGTAAGAGCCACCACGGCTTGGTCCGCCCGTTCGTTCACATGGTCCGCGCAGCACTTGCGCATCAGCGGGCCAAGCCGGGAGAAGAACAGCTTCTCGTTGTAGCGACTCGGGCGATCATGAACGCCCAACTGGCTGCCCGTCATGTAGAACCACACGCCGTTGCAGTTCTTCGCCTCGCCCACGGTGGCAACGGCGGCGCACTCCATGTTCATCAGGTGCACGAGGTCCTTCGCCTCTTGCAGGTGTTCGCGCGGGACGAGTACCTGCCGGTTGCCGCGCGCGAGGTTGAGCGGCAGGTTGAACGCGTAGAGATACTCCATCAGGCGGATGAGTCCGCCGCTCAGGGACGAGTACGCATCCGTGGTACGCACGCGGCAGTCGATCTGGTTGGACGCTCGGGTGCGCACCGCCTGCGGGTAGCGTGAGAGGTCCAGCGTGATCTCCGACGTGCCTTGCAGACCGTGCAGGGCCTTGTTGTGCGTGCGGCATTGGGCGGCCAGTCCGCCCTGTGGGCTAAACATTGTCGGTTGCTCCGTTCGTGGGGGTGTATTTCAGGACCGCTGCGAGCAGCGTGCCCTCGGGAATGCCAGCGATCAGCACGCTCATGGCGTGACGCCACCAGTCATCGTTCTTGCGGAGCGCGCGACGCTCCGGCCGGCTCTGTACTACATCCGAGAACGAGTACCGCACAGTGGTCGGCTCAAGCTCGCCGTCCCAGAAGACGTGCAGTTCCATGTTCGTCAACAGGCGCACGGAGTCGCGTTCTTCGCACACGGTGGCGTGCGTGACGCTCTTGGCAACGAGGTCGCCGATGGCAACGGCGCGCTGCGATACGAGGATGCGTTGCTGGATCGTGCTGTCAGCAGGCGGCACCAGCTTGGCTACGCGCTCGGAGACGGCGCGCTTCAGCGAGTACAGCTGCGGCGCGCTCAGCACTTCAGCGGGGGTTGTTTTTAAGGCCATACCGGTACCCACGCATCCATTGTTCGCGGTCGAACGTACCGGCGATGAACATCAGCATGCAGCCAGTGGCTTGCCACCACGTCAGGCTGTCGAGTCCCATCAGCTTGACGCCCACCCACATGATGAACAGGCGAGCGAAGTAAATCAGCACGCGAAGCACGGCGGTCTCCTAGTTGGCGCTGTTGGTGATCTTGGCAAGCGCCGTGATGAAGTCGTCAGTGACGAACACGAACGGTTTCTCCAGCAGCTGTTCCTGCGTCATTTCGGGCTGACGAATGATCTTCGCCCACAGGGACTTGCGCACATGCGCGACGGTGCCCGTGCGGAACACGTCGTCGAGGCGAACACTGTCGCCCTGCGTGCTGGACTTCTCCGGGTCCATGGCGATCAGCGCCACGTAGCCGTCGTCGCGCAGCTTCGCATGTTCGTCGCACATGCCGTAGCCGGTGACGGTGTACTGATCGAAGGCATTGCGCAGCTTCCTGTCCAGCAGTATGTTCCCGGTCGAGAATTTCTTGCCGCACACGGCGCACACTTGCTGCTCCATGGTCACATGGGACTTGTCGCTCATGACACTGCACCTTCTGGCGTGTTGAATTCAGCGGCAATGATGACCGCTGCGCTGGGTTTGTAGTTGCGGCCTTCCTTGATGAGCATCTGCATCTCCACGCATGGGAGCTTTACCGTGTCCACGGGCGGGCATACTTGGCTGCGATGCTTGCTGGTCGTCGGGCTGAAGCGGTCGCTGTTCTCGTACCAGACATCTCCGATGTACGCGAACATCGGCCAATGCCTGCCATACGAGTACACGACATAGACGCCGCTCGGGGCGTTCTCGCCGAAAATATTGTTGGCCTTGAATTCCAGATGGAAGCACACGCACTGGCGTGCTTCACGGTTGTTCGTCTTTACCATCGGCTTGTTCCTCGGGCGCGTGTTGCAGCCAGTTGAGGCCAGCGGGTGTGTACTTGCTGGTCTTGCTCTTCGTGTTCCACTGCACGGTGGTGTACTCGCGCGTCACCATGGTCACGGTGCCCACGCCCATCTCGGTCCACCAGCGGTCGATCACTTGGTCGCCAACGGAAAAGGCAGCGGACATTTCGGGTGACTCCACGTTGTCATTTGATTGGTGCCCAGCATGAGCGCGATCTTCAGCGAAAGCTCATCGTGGTAGTGGATGGCATCGGCGAAGTTGGTGAACTCCCGGTGGTGTTCCCGGTAGTTCTCCTGTTTCCACGGTGACCTGCCCCACATGCCGTGCACCACGATGTGATCGCGCACCAGCTTGGTGACTACGTTCCCACCAGAGTGACCCGTGCGATCTCGTTTAACCAGCTGCGTGACGTACAGGCGCTGGTGCTTGTTGGCGTTCATGTCGGCGGGTCCAGCCACTCGTACTGCGTGCCATCCAGTAGCTGCGCCAAGGGCGTGAAGGTCACGGTGCCGTCCGCGTCCTGTGACACCGCACAGATGATCGGCACGCGCAGCCCGCTGCGTTTGTCGTGGCATGACATGAGCGCGAGGTCGCCGTTGCCGGCTGCGCGCAGGAACGTGTTGTAGTTCGCCTGCTCGCTCTTGGTCAGTGCGTCGGGGTGGCTCATGGCTTCTTCCTCGTGACGGCGCGCGTGGCGTACCGCTCGCGCAGTTCGTCCGCGCGCGGGTTGTTGGTTTCCTCGGCGAGCGCGTCTTCCGCATACTCGTAGAGTTCGCGCGCGTCGGTTTCCAGCTGAGCCATGCGCTCGTCGTCTTCCTGTGCCGCCTTGAACATGGCGGGTTCGTCGCGCATACAGATAGCGCGAAGCCGCTCGATCTCCTCGGCTAGGTTTCGCAACGTCGCCGGGAAGACAGGCACGATGCCGTTGGCCGCAGGGTTGTCGGCCCACGCACGGAGTTCCTCCGGCGTGGGGACGTACAGTCCGGTCACGTTGCCCCTGTTCACTGGTTGTAGTTCTCCCTGCGTGCCCACTCGGGCGACTCGGCGTCGGTCGTGGACAGCACGAATACCGGCCACTCGGGCGCTTCGTCAGGCCATGGCGTGTAGCAGTCGGTCATGATGATGTGCACGATGTCGCGCTGCTGGAGGTTCTCGTCGATCCACAGGAACCCCTCGCGCATGTCCGTGCCACCGCCGCCCTTCGCCTTCAGCGTGCGGAGAATCTCCGGGCTGTCGTTGTGCGTGAGATGGTCGGTCCCTGCGACTTCAGCGTCCACCCACAGGATGTGCAGGTTCTCGGGCATCGCATCGCGCATGATGCCAGCCACTTCGGTCAGGAAGTTCGTGACTTCTTTCTCGCCGATGGAGCCGCTGGTGTCGATCTGCACGACCACGTCCACAGGAGCGAAGCCCATGCGACCGGGGTAGATGAGCGGCAGCGACGGGAACCGCGTGAGCCAGCGGCGGTTCAGCCGCTTGTAGGTCTGCGTGTCCCTGCCGATGGTCTCCCGCACCCAAAACTCGCGCAGCTTCTCGGGCCACGGGATCACCGGTTCGAGCAGGTCGCCGATGATACGGTCGAGTGCGGCGGGCATGTTGCCAGCTTCTCTCGCAGCTTGCCGTGCGCCAGCCACGTCTGCCTTCACGGCAGCCGGGTTGCGCGGGCGCTGGGTCGGCGGCGGGCGCAGGTGCCTGTCGAAGCCACCGTGACCGCCTCCGCCGCGCTTGGGCGGGCTGGGGACCTTGCAGTACACGTCGTCCGCCTGATCGTCGGGCGTTGCTATTTTCGGGTCCAGCAACGCTGACTTCGGGAGCCGGATACTTCCGGCCTGCAAAATGGAGTTGATGACGTAGTCCGCCGCCACGTTGTAGCGGTCGTGTTCCCACGGCTTGAAGTCGGGGCCGATGCCCTGATCCTGATAGGCAGCGCTGCGTCCCATGTGGTCGAACATGACGTGGAGCAGTTCGTGCGCCAGCACGCCAACACGTTCGTCGAGCGGGAGCGCGTCGTACCACGGCGCGTTGTACCACATGCTGTAGCCGTCGGTGGCCGCCGTCGGGATCGCCGGGCTGTCGGTCTGGTACAGCTTCAGCCAGTGCAGCAGGCTCGCGAAGAACGGCTGCGTGAGCATGAGGCGGCTCAGGGCCTCCACCATGCCGGGGCTGCGCGTCAGGCTGTAACTGTCCGGGGGAGCGTTGGGGTCCACGGTGGAACCGGCAACGCTCATTGCCATCAGGGTCTTGTTCATCGTGCTTTTCTCCAGTCGATGACAGGTGTGTCGTTGTGGATCGTGTAGCCCAGCCGCTCGGCCAGAGCGAGGGTACGGTGCGAGAGCGTGCGCGTGCCTGCGATCTCGGCGAACAGGTCCGCGCGCTCGCAGGCCGGGTAGCACACCAGCTGGCCGTAGACGTTGCGCACCACGATGCGCACGGTCTTCACCATGCGCTCCACGCTCTTGTACGCCTCCACGGGCGGCGATGACACCGCAGCGGCCTTACTCCCCGCGTCCATCAGCGCTGGTCTCCTGCAACGCCGGACATGACCAGCGCCTTGTTCTTCGGGTCGGTCAGGAAGGCGCGGATCGACGGGGCGTTCAGCATGACGCCACCGCCGCTGCGGTTCAGGAACTTGCGCACCATGGCGACGTGGAACTCGCGCGGCATGCGCTGCACGTAGGGGAACACCTTGTCCACGTTGCGTCCGTTGACCTTCTGGTCGAGCAGGCCCATGACCTGATACACCACGTCCATACGGTCAGGTCCGGGGCACTTCGCGCCAGCCGGGTTCGCTTCGATCTCGGCGAAGCTCGGCAATTCCGAGTGCGTCTTGAAGAACGCGAACGCCTTCGTGGCCTCGGCCTCGCCGATGGTGGCGATGCTGGCATCCAGCGCGAAGTCGTCGAGGTTCAGCGCGCAGGTGCGGTCCGCCAGCTGGCCCGGCCCCACGATGATGTCGTGCAGGCCCGTGAAGGAGCGCAGCGTGCAGAACGCGCCGTCCGGGGGCGGCACTTCGTGCGCGAAGCTGGACGCGGAGAACTCCGTGAACGCGGGCCAGAGGAAGTGCAGGCCACGCGGCTCCGCGAAGTTGGTACGCCACCCGTCGAGGTCAACGGGGAACGAGAACATCATGATCCTGTTTCTAGCATGCGCCAGCAACGCGTTTGCCCCGGACCTGTGCTTGGTAGAGTTGCTGGTCATCACCACCATCCAGCCCTCGGGGATCGCGTAGTCGCCGATCATGCGGTCGAGCGTGATCTTGGTGCTGACCTTCTGCATCGCCGGGTCGCACTGCGCGAACTCGTCGAGGTTCAGCACGCCGAACTTGCAGCCGGTGGCTTCGATGAGGTTGGCGATGTACGCACGCGCCAGCTTCACGCGCACCACGCCGTCCGTGTCCTTGGCCGGGATGGGGATACCGTGCACGTCGGGCGTGTCCATGTGGCTCAGGCACACTTCGACGTAGCCGAACTGCTCGCCGTAGATGTTGGACAGCACTTCCGGCAGCTTTCGCATGACGCTCGTCTTGCCGCTGCCGGGCACGCTTTCGATGTGCACCGCCATCTTGGACTCGTACATGCGGCGCACGTTGGAGGAAACAAGAAAATCCGAGAGCTTCATTTTGGGTTCCTCAAATGCAGGTTGATAGAAGGCGATGTATTTCTTCGACGCGGAAAGCTACCAGCTTGTGGTCCGTGTTCGACAACACCAAGCGTAGTTCGCGTTGCAGCCATGGGCGCACGTTCCACACAGTCGATGCGTACTTGGCTGAGTTTTCTTCCGCTGTGCACACTCTCAAGTTGCTTGGGTGATGTACTCCTCCCTTGGCAATAGGCACTATGTGATCTACCACATAGCGCGTTCCTGTTACGCGACTCAATGCGCGGGCGTATCGGTACAAACGAAGCATGGCGGCACGCTCTTCCGGCGTACACTCTGTTTTCTGTTTTGCTTTTCTCGCAGCGACGTAGCTGCTGAACCGGGCCTTGTACTCGGCTGTTGCGCGCTTGGCTTCGCGTTGCTTTTTCAGCTTGTCGGCGTTGCGTGTTCGCCAAGTGTGCTGGTACACGGCCAGCTTGTCCTTGTTGCGCTCGTAGTAACGCTTGTTTCGCCGCTGGATTACCGCCTTGTTACGGGCGGCATACTCACGCCGCGCCAGCTTGGTGCATAGCTTGCACGCGGTCATGCGCCCATCGTGCCTGTGGTAATCAGCGTAGTATTCGCTGATTGGCAACAGGCGCAGGCACAAGCGGCAGGCTTTCATCACCAGCTGTCGTCGAGCAGGTCGGTTCCCTCGGAGAGGGCATCCGTGTCCGCCATCGCTGCCAGTTGAGCCAGCAGGTCGCTTTTCTGGACCGGCACAGGCTCCGGGCGCGGGACCGGCGGCGGGGTGGCCTTCACCGGGGCTACCGGTACGGGAGCCGCGACTTGTGCAGTCACCAGCGGCTCGGGTGGCGCGCTGGGAGACGTTCCCAGCCACTTGTCGATCTCGTCGAGGAAGTCGTCGTCGAGTGCAGCCGCAGCCTCGCGCGCAGCCTTGGCGTCCATGGCTTCCTGCTCGGACTGCTCGGCGGCCCAGTTCGCTTCCTCTTGGCGCTGCTCGGGCGTGCGTCCACGCGAGTCGAGAACAGGGACGACAAGTTCTTCTTGCGCCGTGTTGTCGAACACTTCCTGCACAATCTCCGGCGTGACGCCAAAGGTGCCCGCGATCTGCTCACGGAGGTCCTGCCCGCTCGGGATGGCTATGCCCTGCACGTCCGCAGGCGGCAGCGATGACACCGCAACGGGCACCGTGGCGATGATGGGCGGCGGCACCAGCTGTTGCTTGATCGCTCCCAGTTCGGTGAGCGCTGCTCGGGCCAGCGGTACGCTGTCGCGAAAGTCGTCCTTGGTACGGTAGTCCGGCACCAACGACGTCTTGATCTGCGCAGCCAGCTGCGCGAGATGCGGGTCCGATGCGAAGTTCGTATCCTCGATGGCGCTCGCGGCAGCGCGCATGTTCGTCACCAGCGTGTCGTAGAGCCGCGTCGGCTCTCCTGCTACCAGCTTGCCGAGTTGCGTTGCCATGCGGTCAAGCTCTTTGATGAGCGTCTCCTTGGCTTGCGCACTGGCCGCGTCGGCTTTCTGTTGCAGGTCGTCGGCCATCCTGTTTGCGAGTTCTTGGGCGATGGCAGGGGGGAGAGCGATACGCGAGTAGTCATCGAGAGACGGCACCGGGAGATAGCGCAGCTGGATGCCGAACTTGTTCCACAGGTCATTGATGTCCGGGTAGTCGTCCTGCGTTGCCAGCCCGCCGAGGTTCATCATCGCCAACTGCATGTCCGACTGGTAGTGCGCGAAGAATTCGGCCTTGAGGTTGTCGAAGGTCTGGACCATCTGCTCGTACTGCGGCACCAGCGTCATGTACTTGTTCGCGGGGAAGATGCGCTGCGCGTCGGCCCACGTCGCCGTGGTGGCGTCTACCAGAGAGCGCAGCGCGCGGCCCTGCATGCGCACAGCGCGCAAGCGGTCGTCCGCGCCAGCCATAAGGTTCTTGATGACGCGTGCGCTGCCTTTCTTCGCGCTCTTGGTTGCCGTGATCTCGTCGGACGCGTCCTTGTCCGTGCGCGCTGCGTCCCATGCCGAGATGCGCAGGTCAACGAGGATGTAGTTGCCAGAGATGATGTCGGCGATGGTCTGGTTCGTGTTCATTCAGTACCTCGATTGGTTGTAAGAGGCGATGGCGAAGCGGTTTGCTCGCCGGGGCGTGTCGGCATGCAGCCCGCGCGTGCGGAACCGCGTGGCGGGCCAGCGTTGCTGCCACTGTCCTGTGGGAAAGCGCCAGTTCGCGTCTGGATAGCGCACGCGCTGGCGTCGTCCACACGGGAAGAAGCTGTTCATGCGGGTAGTCTCCCTACCTGAATGCCGAGTGTACGGATTCCGCGTCGAACAGCCGTCTCAGGCTGCGCGGGCAGAGAGATACGCACCAGTCCATGGACCGTGTCATCACTTGGATTCTGGCTTTGTAGCCGCTGGCGCGCATGTACGTGGTGGCCGTGTCCGCCCACAGCAGCATGGCTATCGGGGCCGTCTGGTCGATGACACCGCGAAGCTCCTGCGTCGAGCGCGTGTGGACAGTACGCTCGATGGGTCTGGATGTTACGACGTCGCCATTGCGCACAGCGAGCGGCTCGTAGAGCGTCAGCACCATGCGCTGCGGGAAGTCCAGCGGGTAACGTCTGGCCGTGTAGACGGTCAGCATGGGATTGCCGCCATGCATCAGGCGGAATACCGGGGATTCCGCTCGGGCTATCGGGATCACCTTTGCACCAGTCGTTTGTACATGGACGGCACCACCTTGTGCCAAGCGGGATTCATCGACAACCAGATGTGGAACGGTGCTTGTGGTGCGGGGCTCATGTTACCAGACCAGAGCAGCATCGTTGCGGGTATCAGTGAGTGCAGCAGCGTGCGCGTCTGCGCGATGGTCTTGGTGCGGGTGCTGGAATACAACGCCGGGATCATGACCTCGGTGGGCTCATAGGCAACGGTGCGGATGTGCTTGGGGTCGTCTTGGTTGAATGGGCCGCACAGCACCGCGAGGATTTCCTGCGTGCCCTGCGCGAGGACGAATGGGGCAGCGCGATAAGCGCCATCGAGCTTGCCGATGGACAGGTGCCTGCCAAGGGTGCTAGTCGGGATCGACATGCGCCATGTCCTCGGCGTGCTGTTGTTGCTCGCGCACCCAAGCGCGCTGTGCGCGCACGGCTTTCGTGTTGGCCGTGCGCCGGTCCCGCTTCGCGCGCTTGACGATCATGCGCGCGAGCAGCGCGCTGATGCGGGCGGCGTCCCTTTGTTCGGACCTGTTCAACGGTTCCTCGCGCTCCATAGGCACCAAGGTGCGCAGCTTGTGCACGATGTCGTGCAGCGTTGCTACGTCGGCGCTGTTCAAACGCCTGCGCCTATTGTACTCATCCGTGCCCATCCGCAACATGGCTGTGTGCATGAACTTGGTGCCAAGCACATCTTCGCGGGGCACGCCATGAGCTTCCAGCCATTCGGCGAAAGCTGGGTATCCACCCATCTGTTGCTGCACGAAAGAGCGCATGCTGTTCGGCTTGCAGGCAGGAAATTCATCGAAAAAGGCCCGCGAAAGGGCCGAATAAGAATTAATCATGGTGTTGGCCTGATTGTTGGCGAAACTCATTATTACGCCTTCTTGCCTAGAGCCGCAAGGGATCTTACGTCCGAGTAATAATTAATAATGCGTTTTGCGGAGAGAAGCACCGGGAGCGAGGGAGCGGGTAGTTGAATCAACTGCCTCAAAAGCCCGGCTCTCATAGTAGGGTCTAGTAGTAGTAGTAGTAATTAATTATTATCTCTCTCTCTCTCTCTACCCCCACCACCTTTGGAATCAATGGGTTACTGGTGTGTAAGACAATAAGAGTCTAGCTCTTATTCAAATAACATACGTTATTACACCAGATGACCGCTTGTTTTGCGCGATCTATTCGTTATACAACACCCAATATGGGGCACGATGACACCGCAACAGCGGTTCTCGCGTGCCTGCCGGGCTAGCCCGGTGGGGGCCGGGTCCGCCTTACGCCTGTACGTGTACCCGCATGCCGAAACCCGGACGCATCCGAGCTTGGGGATGCGGGGGACTTGCGTCCCCCTCTCCGCTCTCGCTCAGGCCAGCGCCGCGCCCGCCTTCACGTCGTGGCTGGTGCGCTCCGGGTTCGCGGCCATGTCCGCCGCGATGCGCTTGGCGTTGACCGCGCCCGCCTCTTCGAGCGCCTGCGCCTCTTCGAGCGCCTGCGCCTCTTCGAGCGCCTGCGCCTCTTCCGTGTCGTCGATCAGGCGGCGCACTTCGCGGGCCAGCTTCCCGCACACCTTCGCGGTGCGCTCTTCCGTGGTTTGCCCGTCCGCCTTCTTCGCGAGGTACTTCGCCAGCTGTTCCAGCTGGAAGCGTTCCGCCGCAGCGGGCGATTGCTTCCAGTCCGCCGGGTTCAGCGCCTGCGCCACTTCCACGCTGTAGTCGGGCGCATCCGGCAGGCGGCTCTTCGCGAGCTTGCCCTGCGACACGATCAGCGGGCTGCACTCGCCCAGCCAGCCAGCCAGCGCCTTACGGACGGGCGCTCGGTGCCCGGACCACAGCGCCTGCATCCGGGTGTAGTCCCCGTGCGTGGCGGCGTGCGCCAGTGCGATGACCGCGATGTCGTGCAGGTCGTCCCACTCGGCGGCGAAACGCTGGTGCGATCCGGCGATGCGCTGGTCGAGCGTCGTGATGGATACGTCCGCAACGCTGCGGCTCAGCAGCGTTGCGACGGCCGCCTCGTTCGCGGCAACGGGATTGTGCTTGCTCATGCTCATGTCCTCCTGTGGACGTGTTTGCGCTAGGTGCGCTTCGGGAGCAGGCCGAACGCTTCGGCCCGCTTGTTCGTGAGGGCACGGATATTCCCGTTGCCCGGATTCTTCGCGGATGCGTTCACACGCTGCACGCTTTGCATGCTCGGGATGTGCACGGGCACGCTGCTAGGCGCTCGCCCCTTCACGTAGACCAGCGCCCGGCCTGTCAGCGCGTTGCGCTCACGCCTCGCCTCTCGCGCTGCCTCGCGCTCCCGCTTGTCGGGACGCCTGTTCCCGTCCGCTTGCCGCGCCGTGAAGCGCTCGCTCTTGCGCCATTCGCGCTCAGCCAGCGAGCGGGCTTGTGCATTCGCATGGCCCCGCTCATTCGCAAGGCGCTCGCCGTCCGCATCACGCCGGACGCTACGTGACGCATCGTCGCTTGTGTCGCGGCAGGCAGCGAGGGCGATACGCATACGCTCAGCGTTGCGCTCGCCTTCACGCTCTCGCGCTTCGACGTGGGTTAGTGCGGCCATGCTCAGGTCCATGTCATGCTCTCTCGGGAATGGGTACATTGCGATGCCTGCTCAGCGAGCCAGCATGGCAATGTACGGATTCACATACGCTCTGGAATCACGGGTGCTTTGCGCTCCACCTTGCAGGCTTCCGCGCTCCACACACCAACCGGGGGTCTGTCGTCGCCGTTCACGAAAGGCGCCATCGGCCTCCACCGAGGTCGGGATGGGTCGCGGCCCGGCGGGGCCGGACACCGGGGGGATATGCGTCTCGCGCGCGACCCCGCCACCCCCTCTCTATCCCTTCCACGAATAATTTTCGGGAGGTTTTGGGGCATCACCCACAACGACATGTGTTATTCTCCGCCGCGTAATCCCCCACACTGGCTTCACACATGTCCACGCCCGCAGCCCCGTCCGTTCGTGTGAACGTCTACCTCGAACCAAAGCTCCTGAATGCGACGCGCATCCTTGCCGACCGCCGTGGCAGCACCATGAGCGACCTGTTCCGCACCGCGCTGCGCCAGTACGTCGTGGCGGAACTCAAGCGCGAGCGCGAAGAAACCGAACTGCTGCTCTCCCAGCCGCAGCAAGCGGAAAAAGCGGCCTGATCGCTGTGTCCACGGCTGCGCTGAATCCACCGCCGCAGATTCAAACCATCCCGCAGGAGCCTGCGCGCCTCGCGTGGGACTTGGCGTCTCAGCTGCTGCCCGTCCCGGACATACTCGTGCGCCACGGGCTCACCCCCCAAGACCTCAAGGCGATGCTGAAAAACACGCAGTTTCGCCACATGGTCAAAGAAGCCCAGCGCGTCTGGACCAGCCCGCTGAACACGACACAGCGGCTCCGTCTGAAAGCCGCAATGGCAGCTGAAGACGGGCTGGAGGAGTTGTACAACATCTTCCGCACGCCGCAGAACGGGCTCCAATCGCGCCTCGACGCGTACAAACAAATCACCGTCTTGGCAGACGTGATCCCGAAGAAAGAACAAGACGCGCCCGGCGCAGGAAGCCCGCAGTTCACGGTGACGATAAACCTGAGCCCCGACCGCACCTTGACGGTCAGCGCGCCCACGGCGCTCCCGCCAAGAGCGTTCGAGTCCGTGCCTGATGCTGCCGCGTCCGAGTCAGAGCCGCTCGACGCATGAGCCTGAACTACACGCCTGCGCCGACGCTGAACAGGTTCATGCTGAGCGACAGCAGATTGCGCTTCGTGCGCGGTCCCATCGGCTCCGGCAAGACCAGCGCGTGCATCATGGAACTGGTCCGCCGCGCATGCGAGGCTCCGGCGCAGATCGTCGCGACTCCGCAGGGCCAGCGGCTCGTGCGCCGCTCCAAAGGCGCAATCGTCCGCAACACGCTGCCGCAGCTGAAGACCACTTGCCTCGTTTCCGTGCTGCAACTGCTGGGACCGCTGGTGTACTTCCGTGCCTCTGACCATACGATCCAGCTGCGCATCCCCGGCGACCCGACGGCTATCCCTCCGGTCCCTGCCGTCGAGTCGGATTGGCTGCTCCTGCCTCTCGACACGCCAGAGAACGTGCAGCGTCTCCTCTCGCTGGAACTCACGTTCGCGTGGGTCAGCGAATTCCGCGAGATCGACCCGCAACTCGTGAACGACACCTACTCGCGCTGCGGACGTTACCCGAGCAAGGCGATGATCGACCCGCTCGACCGCAACTACTGGTACGGCTTGATCGCGGAGACCAACTCGTTCAACGAGGACTCTCCGTGGTTCGACAAGCTCGAAGCAAGCCTGCTCCCGAACAACTGGGCGTACTTCGTTCAGCCCGGCGCGCGAGACCAGCATGCCGAGAATCTCGACAACCTCCCGAGCAACTACTACGTCGATCTCATCGAAGCCAACAGCGACGACTGGATCACGCAGTACATCGACAACATCGTTGGCCCATCTCTCTCCGGGCAGGCCGTGTTCCGCAGCAGTTTCTACTCGACGTTCCACATCGCCGAACACGAAATCCCCGTGGTGCCCGGCGCGCCGATTGCCATCGGCCTCGACACCGGCCGGCACCCCGCCGCCGTGCTGACGCAGCTGGCGCCGATGGGCCGCTTGCTCTGTCTCGCGGACGCCTACGGCGAGAACATGGGGATGGAACTGTTCATCACGACGATTCTCCTCCCGCTGCTGATGCAGACGCGCTTCGCGGGCCTGCCGGTGTACCTCGTGATGGACCCGGCGTGCCGGCAGCGCTCACAGATCGGCGAGGAGTCCGTCATCGAGTGCTGCAAACGACTGAACTTCGTCGCGCAGCCGGCGATGACCAATGCCATCGAGCCGCGCTTGCGTGCCGTGGAGAAGTTCCTGCTTGCGCAGCGCGGCGGGCAGGCGGCCATCCTGTTCGACCCGGTGCACTGCTCCGGGCTCATCCTCGCGATGCAGGCGCGCTACCGCTACAAATTCAAGAAAGACGGCAAGACGCTGGACGACAACATGCCGGAGAAGAACCACCCGTGGGCCGACTACGCGGACGCGCTCCAGTACGCCGCGCTCGGTACCGACGGCGCGCTGCGCGGCCGGGTCATGAACCAGATAACCAAGCGTGCGCGCATGTCCTCCGACCGCGATGCGCGCGCTCCCTCCGCCGCCGGTTGGACCTGACAGGAGACCGACATGGATTTTTGCGCTGCACTTCACGTCGTCAAGAACGGCGGCCGCGTCACCCGCGAAGCATGGCTCGATGGCATCTTCGTGTTTCTCGTTACGGGGTCGCGCTTCGAGGTAAACCGTCCCCCGCTGCTCGGGATATTCCCCGAGGGGACGCCCATCGCGTACCACCCGCACATCGACATCCACCTGCCGGACGGGTCCATCGCCGTGTGGACCCCCGGCCAGACCGACCTGCTGTCCCACGACTGGAAGCAGGTCGTGGTCAAGCCGCCCCACATCGAAAACCCTTGACAGCGTGTAGCCATGCCGGGGAGACTCGCCCGGCATGGCCCCCCCGCCCGCATCTCCGGCAGTTGTCCCCGGCTCCGTGCCCCTCCTGCGCGCGGTACCGCCGGCCGCCCTGATCGCCTCCGAGCGCGCCAAGCAGGCCGCCGACAACGAGGCGTACCTTGCCAGCCAGCCGAACGCCTACGACAACTTCCTCGCGCACGTAAAGCGCTGCTTCGAGATCGCCAAGCGCAACCGCACTCAGAACCGGATCAACCTGCGCCTGATGAAGTGCCTGCGGGCCTACTCGGGCGAGTACGAGCCCGAGAAGCTCGCGGAAATCCGCAAGTTCGGCGGCTCCGAGGTCTACTCGCGTCTCACCGCCGTGAAGTGCCGTGGCGCGACCAGCATGCTGCGCGACGTGTTTCTCGGCGCGGACCCGGCGTGGGGCATCTCACCGACGCCCGTGCCATCGTTGCCGCAGGACATCTCGACGTCCATCACGGAGTTGATCGCGCAGGAAGTCGCGAACATGACCGAGGCGGGCATGCCGCCCTCCGAGGAGCAGCTGACGGCGCGCACGCAAGGGCTGGTGGACGCCGCGTTTCAAGCCGCGCAGAAGCAGGCGCAGGAAGCCGCCAAGCGCGCGGAGCGGTACCTGAACGACATCCTGACCGAGGGCGGGTTCTACGACGCGCTGGCGGAGTTCCTGTGCGACCTGCCGATCTTCCCGGTGGCCTACCTGAAGGGGCCGGTCGTCACCAACGTGACGGAGATCGACTGGGTGGAGGGGCTCGCGACAAGCGTCACGAAGCCCAAGATGCAGTGGCGGCGCGTGAGCCCGTTCGACCTGTACTTCTCCCCCGGTGTGAACAAGATCGACGACGGATGGACCGTAGAACGCATCAAGTATTCCCGCGCCGACCTGTCGTCGCTGATCGGCATTGCCGGCTTCATCGAGGAGCAGATACGGCGCGTTCTGACGGACTACTCCACGGGGTACTTCGAGTGGCTGGACGACTACGAGACCGTTCGGGCATACGCCGAGAGCAAGGAAAATCCCAGTGTCAACGACGCCGAGATGCTCGACGGCTTGGAATTCAACGGTCCCGTGCGCGGGCAGCTGCTGCTCGACTTGAACTGCGGATTCACCGAGAAGGAAATCCCCGACCCCATCCTCGACTACTACGTCACCTGCTGGTTTGTCGGGCGGTATGCGATCAAGGTGCAGCTGAACCCCAACCCGAAGAAGCGGACCCCGTATTACTCGGCTAGCTTCGACAGCGTGCCGGGTTCCATCGTCGGCAATGCGCTCTCGGAACTGATCGGCGACATCCAAGACGTCGCCAACGCCGCGTTCCGCTCGCTGGTGAACAACCTGTCCATCTCGTCCGGCCCGCAGGTCGTGGTGAACGAAGACCGCCTCTCTCCGACCACGGACGGCAACACGCTGTATCCGTGGAAGCGCTGGTTCGTGCTGAGCGATCCTCTCGGGAACACGAACGCCGAGAAGCCGGTGGACTTCTTCCAGCCGGCCAGCAACGCGCAGGAACTGCTGGGCGTGTACGGCCAGATGGTGAACATGGCCGACGAGGTCTCTGCCATCCCCCGGTACATCACCGGCTCCGGGCAGGCGCAGGGCGGCGCGGCCAGCACGGCTTCCGGCCTGTCGATGCTGATGAACAACGCGTCGAAGGTTCTCCAGAACGTAGCCGCGACCATCGACCGCAACATCCTCCAGCCGCTGCTGGAGGACCTGTACATCATGGTCATGCTGACCGACGGCGGCTCGACGCTGAAAGGCGACGAGTCCATCGTCGTGAAGGGCGTCACCCGCGCGCTCCAGAAGGAGACCGACCGGATGCGCCGGATCGAGTTCCTTCAGGCCACGGCCAACCCCATCGACATGCAGATCGTTGGTCTCCCCGGCCGCGCGGCTATACTGCGGGCGCTCAGCGAAGACCTTGCGCTGCCCGGCGAGGAGATCGTGCCGAACCCCGAGCAGATGCAGCAGATGCAGCAAGCGGCACAGCAAGCAGCGCTGTTGCAGCAGGCCGGCGCGCAGGCGCAGGGCAACCAGCCACCGAAACCCGGCGACGAGCAGAACCGGCTCGGGGCCGAGACCGACAACATGCACCGCTCGCAGGGGCCTGCGGCCGCTGCACCACCCGGAGGTCGCTGACATGGGTACGTTCCGCCAGCCGAAGAAGGGCCGCACGCGTCAGTCGCAGGGCGACGGCCACACCAAGACGCTCCAGACGCATGCCGAGCCGGTCCACCACGCCGAGGCACCGAAGTCGCAGGACTCGATGCAGAAGGGCAAGAAGGGCAAGGCGTGGTCCTTTGGCAGCAATAAGACCTGCAAGGCGCGCTGAGCGCGCTGCATCGGAGGGTTGCCGCTATGCCGAAGTACAGCGAGAAAGGCGTCGAGAAGATCATGGGCAAGGCGTACACGCCGACGCCCAGTTCGCGCCCGAAGGGCATGTCCGCTGCCGACTACGTCGATTCGTTGGTCGGCAAGCGCGATGCTGCGAAAGCCAAACCGACGGCCCCAGCGCCGCGCGCGGCCGCGCCGGCTCCTGCGCCGAAGCCCGCTGCGCAGAGCAACAACATGTCCCCCGCTGCTGCGCGGCGCAAGCTCGGCGACTCGCTCGACCCGAGCGAGGTCGTGGCGATCCGCAACCGGGCCAAGGCAGCCAGCAAGACCGAGGTCGATGCGGCCCGCGCGCGGGGTGCGCAGTCGCGCGGCGCGTCGGCGGCGCGCGTGCAGAAGCCACGCAGCGAGATGGGCCTGCTGGAGCGCATCCGGGACACGGACCGGCGCAACCGGGCACAGAACCGTGCGACCATGGCCCGCGCCGACGCGCGCGCCGCGCCGCTGGTGGGGCGCTCCATCGACGTTGGCGGCGCGGTCAAGCGCTCCGCCGCCGAGATGGCGAAGCGCCGCAGCGCGGTCGTCGAGAAAGAGCGCGAGAGCCGGCGCAACCGGTACGCCAAGACCTGAATCTCTGAACCAGCGAGGGCCTCGACATGAGCAAGAACCCGTTTGCCGGGAACAAGGCCCCGCCGTTCGGCGCAAAGGGCGAGACCGACGCGAAGAAGCCCACGAAGGGCAAAAAAGGCGGGAAAAAGGGCAAGTTTCCCGCCTTCCTGAAGGGCAAGAAGTGAGGGCCTGACCATGGGCACGCAGCGCAAGTACAGCCACGATGGCAAGAACCGCCGCCGGAACTTCAAGAAGGGCAAGGGCGACGGCGAACACGAGGGGGGCAACCCCTATCGCTCGAAGCCGGCCTTCCGCACCGAAGGTGCCGGGGACGGGTTCTTCTCCGGCGGTACGCGTCGGTCGTGGTATGGCGACAAGGCGCGCCCCGAGCAGTCGCTGGAGGAGAACGGCGTGCCGGCGTTCGACTCCGGGAGGCCGTCCGATTGAGCGCGCGGCAACTCCTGCAATCGCCTGAAGCGCTCGAAGCCCTCGTTTCCCTGCGTTCGGACCCACGGTTTGCCATCGTTATCCGGGACGTTGCCGACTACACGGGCGAAGCGACCAAGAAGCTCGTGTTTTCCAACGGCCAAAACGAGATCATGAACCTGCAAGGCATCGTTCGTGGGCTCAGCCAGTTTCTGGAGGCGTTCCAAGAAGCGCCCAAACGCCTCGAAAACCTGCGACAGAGGACCTGACCGTGAACATACCTGCCGCCGTCCGCCAACAGAGCCGCGCATCGGCTGAACTGCATGCCTCGATCTACGGCAAGGCTGTCCAGCAGCCCAACGGGGCGGCTCCGACGCCCCCGGAAACGCCGCCCGAGGTCCCGTCGGGCGGCCCGGAGACGCCGCCAGAGGCCCCGCAGACTCCTCCGGTGACTCCCGATGCCCCCCAGACGCCGGAAACGCCTCCTGTGCCGCCGCAGGGTGCCCAGCAGACGCCTGACGGGCAGCCCATCGACTGGGAACACCGGTATCGCACCGTGCAGGGCATGATGTCGGCCCAGCAGCAGCGCCACCAGAAGGAAATGGGCGAGCTTCGCACGCTGCTCCAGAACCAGAACACCCTGATTCAGGAGCTTCGGACCAATCGGCAGCACCCGGCGGCCGCCCCAAACGGGGCGAACGGGGCCGCTCCCGCACCCGTCCCCCGCAACGGCCGCTATCTCAAGCCCGAGGAGATCGCGGACTACGGCGAGGACATGATCGACGTCATCCACCGGGCCGCGCGCGAGGTCATGGAGCCCGAGATCGCGCAGGTGCGCGAGCAGGTGCAGGTGACGGCCGTGGACCGGATGTACGCGGCGCTGGAGCGCGCGGTCCCGAACTACGCCCAGCTGAACACCGACCCCAATTTCCTCCAGTGGCTGGCCCAAGTTGATCCGTATGCTGGACAGACCCGGCAGGAAATGCTAAATACCGCCGCAACCAATCTGGATGCAACGCGAGTCATCGCGTTCTTCCGGGGGTATCTCGACCAGACCGCTGCCGTGACTCCCCAAGCTCCGGGAGGTAACGGGCCGACGCCGCCACAGCCGCGCCAGCCCCAAGTACCGATCCAGACGCTGGTGGCTCCGGGCAGGCCCCAGTCTCCGACCGGCCAGAGCGTGCCTCAGTCGAACGGTCGCGTGTGGACACGCCCTGAAGTGGCGATGTTCTACGACGACATTCGCCGGGGTGTCTACGCGAATCGTCACGACGAACGCGTGCGCCTCGAACAGGACCTCATCGCTGCGGCTCGCGAGGGCCGTATCCGGTAAACCCAAACAGGAGAGCTAGGCCATGGCCTATCCCGTCGCAGGCGCACCGTGGGCCGGTGCAGCAGCAAACCCCGCGTACAGCGGAACATTCATCCCGGAAATCTGGTCCGGGCAGGTGCTGGAGAAGTTCTACGCAGCCACGGTGCTCGCGCAGATCGCCAACACCAGCTGGGAAGGCGAGATCAAGGGCCACGGCGACAAGGTGAAGATTCGCACCAAGCCGACCATCGCCATCGCCTCGTATCAGGCCGACCAGTCGCTCACCGTGACCCGTCCGGCGAGCAACGTGATCGACCTGCTGATCGACCAAGGCTTCTACTGGAACACCGTCCTCGACGATGTCATGGAAGTGCAGGCCGACCTCGACCAGCTGTCGATGTGGGCGGACGACGCCTCCGAGCAGATGAAGATCAAGATCGACACCGAGGTCCTCGCGTACCTCGCGTCGGCGATGATCGCTGCCGACACCAACACCGACAACTCCGGGACGACTGCCGGCAAGATCAGCGGCAACATCAACCTCGGCAACCCGGCCGCAGGCGCTGCTGTTCCCATCGACATCGTCGCGACCGCGCCGACGGCGGGCCAGAAGACCCCCATCGACATGATCGTGGACATGGGGCAGGCCCTCGACGAGCAGAACATCCCGGAGACGGGACGCTGGATCGTCGTGCCGGCGTGGTTCGCATCGCGGATCAAGAAGTCGGAACTGCGTGATGCCTCGCTGACCGGCGACGGCACCAGCATCCTGCGCAACGGGCGGCTGGGCATGGTGGATCGCTTCACGATCTACTCCAGCAACCTGCTGCCGACCACGGCCTCCGGGGCGGGCGGCGCTGCGACGTACATCTTCGCAGGCCACCAGCACGGCCTCACCTTCGCCAGCCAGCTGAGCAAGGTCGAGACCCTGCGCGCCGAGTCCACGTTCGGCACGCTGCTGCGCGGCTTGCAGGTCTACGGTCGCAAGCTGGTGGACTTCACGGCTATCACGCTGGGCGCTGTTCGCGGGGCGTGAGCCTCGTTCGCGGCAACCACCCGGCGGCGGCGATGCAGGCGTCCGCCGCCGGGTTTCTCTCTCAGGAGGACGCGCGCCATGCCCCGTAGCCAGCGCCATCTGCGCGAGGTCCAGAAGCGCGATTCCAGCGGCAGCAGCCCTTACGGGATCGGCGAACTTCGCCTCCCGGCCGGAGTGTTCACGCAGAACCTCGCGGGCCAGACATTCTCGTTCCGGCCGTACTTCCCGACCGGGACGAACTTCGCCTCGACCACGTTGCCGACCGGCATGGCGATCAACGCCGCTTCTGGCGTCGTGAGCGGCACGCCGACGGCTCTCGGGTCGGGAACCCCCAACGTGACGGTCACGCTGCCGAACGGCAGCACGGTCGTCGCCCCGTGGAGATGGATAGTCCAATGATCGAAGCGCCGAAGCCTGTGGAAATCCCGAAGGGTCAGCTGTGCAAGCACCGCGAGAACGGGATGATCCTCTACGCCAACGAACACCTGATGGCGTCCAGCCAGTACGAGTTCTACGGCCCGCCGCTGGGGGAGCCCCCGGCCGCGCCGAAGGGCGAGGACACGTCAGCTGGTGGGGTCGGTGGCGAGGCCACAGGCGGCGAAGGCGTCGGCGGCGAGACCGTCGGCGAGACCGGCCAGCTGCCGGAACCCGTGCGGCATGTCGATACGGAGTTCGAGGAAGGCGAGGATGGTGGCGAAGTTCCGCCGCCGGCTCCGTCCCCTGCTCCGACGGGCAAGAAGCGGTAATGGCGCGGCATGGCGACTATCGGGGAGCTTGTCACCACAGCGCGTGACCTGTTGCAGGACAATCGTGATCCTGCGAAGGCTCCCTATCGCCACATCGACGAGAAGCTCTGCCGCTACCTTAACATGGCGCTCATGGACGCGAAGCGTCTGCGCCCGGACCTGTTCCTTCCCGACATCTCCACCAAAGAGTTCGCCTTCGCCAAGACGGACTTCGCGGTGCCGTTCCCGCTCGAATACATGTACCAGTCGCCGTTCATCGAGTACATGGTCGGCATGGTGTCCGTGGAAGAAGACGAGTACGTGGAGGAGGGGCGCGCGGCCGCGCTGCTGATGCGCTTCGGCGCGAAGCTCATGACGCGGAACATGTAGCCATGACGATCAAGCTCTCGACATGGCACGACGAATTGATGGTCAACGTGGCTGGCGCGCCGATGGGCGCGATCAAGCTCGCGCTCGACAAGGCCATCGCGGAGTTCCTGCGCAAGAGCGGGGCCTACGCGATGGAGATTCCCGGCATCCGGCTCCGGCCGGGGCACGCGGACTACACGATCCCGAAGCAGCCGCAGGGGCCGATCCTGTTCATCTACGGGATGTACTTCGAGGGCCGTCCGCTGAAGGCGCTCACCGTCGAGCAGTGGCTGACGTACCCGACGTCTCAGGGCGACATGCCGTTCCACTATCGGCGCTACCTGAACGAGCCGAACCGCTTCACGTTGTCGCCGACGCCGATGACGGCAACGACGTCGCTGATCGTGCCGCACGTCGCGTTCGGATACTCGCCGGGCTGCACCGAGAATTTCCCGGAGCAGTTCGAGTCGCAGTGGTACGACACGATTCTGAGCGGCGCGATCTACCGCCTGTGCGCCATGCCGGGCAAGCCCTACACCGACGCCACGGTCGCCACGCTGCATGCGAAGTTGTTCCGCACCGGCATCGCCACCGCGCGCGATCAGGCGCGCAAGTTGTTCGTCCGCGACGAGGTACCGTTCCGTTTTCCGAAGTGGGCGTGACCGATGAACACGCTCTACCCGTCGGCCCGTGAACGGTTCCTGACGAAGCACATCCACTGGGTGAACGACGTCATCATGGCGGCTCTTGTCACGCCGGAGTACGTCTTCGACCCTAGCCACGTCACCCTCGTCGAAGTACCGTCGGTTGCCCGCATCGCGACGTCGCCGATCACCGCACGCACGGC
>Ga0315910_10000218_pt1 | contig 63344 bp, 87 predicted proteins | sample EdamamesoilMG_FD_204470 | JGI IMG/M metagenome (GOLD analysis project Ga0315910, IMG submission 204470) | Garden soil microbial communities collected in Santa Monica, California, United States - Edamame soil | ecosystem: Environmental > Terrestrial > Soil > Garden | place: USA: California... | reverse complement strand
CGGACTGTCAAGTCCGCATCAACTCCCTGCGTTCGAAGCGCGAAGCAGCGTGCAACAACTTCTATTCCGCGGCGATGATACAGAACCGCGAGATGATGGATGCAGCGCGCCTTGCTGCACAAACCTCTCTCGACGCTGAGCTCGACGAGGTTGTGACGCAGACGATGCTGCTCACTCAGCTGATCGAGAAGTCTAGCGGGTTGTGACCAACTAGACCCGCTTACCAGATTATCCGACTTGCGGTGACGCATATCGTGCACGTATTGTGCGCGCATGGCGACAACCCCGAGCATTGGCACCTATGGCGAAAACCTTGATCTCAAGGTGAAGCAAGGGGCCAGCTTCGGCGCAACAGTCAACCTCACCAATGACGACGGCACCCCCATGGATCTCACAGCGGGGTCAGTGCGGGGTCAGATTCGACGCAAGGCGTTGGACGTCGACATCATCGCCTCGTTGACTTGCACGATCACAGACGCTGCCGCGGGTGCGTTCACCTTCAGCTTGACGGATGAGCAAACTGCTGCCATCGTTGCAGGTGAGACAACCACGAAGCCCGAGTCGAACTACGTGTATGACATCGAGTTCGAGGATTCGCTTGGCGGTGTGACCCCGTTACTGTACGGCAAGGTCGTCGTCTTCCGCGAGGTGACACGATGAGCGTAACGGTTGTCGACAATGTCATCACGCTGACCATTGGCACGAACCAAGGGCCCGCGGGTGCTCCACCTACCGTCAACATCACAGAGATTGAATACGACGGCAGTGACCGCGTCATCTCGTATCTGATGAACGAGGTTCCGCACACGGTTTCGTACTCCACTGACGGCAGCGGAAACGTCACGATGACTGATGTGGGAGGCGGGGCTACTCGAGTCACTGTGACGGACTCGCTCGGTCGCATCACGTCAGCCCAGATTTCTTAGGAGGTTTCATCATGTTCAAAAGTCCCACTGTGCAGAACGCACAACTCGACGCCCTTGAGGTCGCGGTTGGCACGGCGCCCATTCTGCGCATCTACAGCGGCTCTGTCCCGGCGGACGAAAGCGCATCCCTCGGCGCTGCGGTCCTGCTCGCACAAGGCACGTTGCCGAGTGACTGGATGAACGCTGCATCCGGCGGCACGAAGGCCAAGTCCGCCAGCGCGTGGACGCTGACTGGTCAATCCGGCGCTGGTGCAGGCACTGACGGCACGTTCTTCCGCTTGTTCGAAAGCACGGGCAGCACGTCTCACCTGCAAGGCACGTTCGGTGAGACCGCTGACACGCCTGAGATGGTTGCGGACAACAAGAACATCGCCAACGCACAAACCCTCACGGTCTCTGCGTTCACCCTCACCTCCGGCAACTAAGGAGCCCTGACATGGATCTGAAGAAAAAGCTCGAGTACACGCAGATGCACATCAAGAGCATCGCTGAGCACGAAGACGTCGACGCTGAAGTTCGCAAGGGTGCGCTCGACAAGGTGCAGGACATGGTGGACGAAGCCCGCGCGAAGATCACCGACAAGGTCCGCGAGCAGATCGACCAGCTTTGAGATGGAGAATGCGATTGCCCTTCAGCTGGTTGCACGAGCGACGCGTGACGCGATCGTGCAAGGGGTACAGTTGCCCCCTGTGCTGCAACAGCATGTCGATGCCGCACGGTCTCAGCTGACTGAAGAAACAATCCAGCTTGTGCTTGCGAAGTTGGTGCAGATCGGTTTCGCAGTGACCATCTGATAGGTCACTATGCCCATCACCCGTGTCGATGCTGAAGCGACTGTCCTAGCGTTCGAATCCTCGAGCGGTAGCACACCTTCGTTCTCGCAAGGTGGCAGCGGTCGATTCCTGCTGGGAGCATCAGGGTTCGTCAACGCGTTCGGCGGTGCTCCGACGATGCTGTCCCTCAAGTACGGGGGCTCAGGCGGAACAGACATCACGCCTGGCGCATCTGACACAACGTTCTATTTCTCGAACGGCATTTTCCGTGGTGGCTATGTGCTACCCGGTCCCACGGGGACCACAACGATCTACGGATCCGCCACCGGTGGCCTACAAGGTGTAGCTGCTGGCGTTGCATACGAAGAAGTTGACAGTGTCGAGGACTACGTTGTCAACAGCGGGGCTCAAGGTGACGTCTCGACGTTCCAAGCGGAACTCGAGTTTCCTGATTGCGAGGTGGATGACGTACTGACCGCCATCATCCAGGTAGTGTCAGGCAATCTTGCGATCGATGCGTTCACGGAGGTTGCAAGCGACGGCACGATCATTGTCGCTCAAGACGATGACGAGTTTGTCGCTGTTGCTGTCCTAGAAAAGGTTGTCGCCTCCGCAGGTACTGTGACTGTTCGCGTGAACGTGAACAACGCCAGTGAAGCGGCGATGGCGTTCGCAATTCACGGGGCGCGACTTGCTGGTGCGACGGGCCCCGGTGAGATTACCATCACCGCAGACATCACAGAAGCGAACGACACGATTGCATCGACAGTTACGTCAGCGATCGTTGCAACCGCCACGGTGACAGAAGCGCCAGATGTGGTTACTTCAACTGCGTCGCTTGCACTGGCAGCCTCCGCAAGTCTTGCTGACGCATCCGATACCGTTGCAGCCACTCTGACTTCACAGCTCATCGCGTCTGCGTCCCTCGCTGATGCAAATGACACTCTCGCTGCAACAGTCGTGTCCGCGCTCTCGCTGACAAGTTCCATCACCGAGGCTGCTGATACCGTTGCGTCGACAGCATCGATTGCCATCTTAGTCAATGCTGCACTCACAGAAGCAGCGAACACGGTTGCTGCAACGGCCGTTGGCCCAGGCGGGATCATCATCACAGCTTCGCTCGTGGAAGACAGCGATACGGTCACGAGCACCGCTGCCACGTCGATATCGCTTGCGGGAGCACTGAGCGAGGGCGCTGACACGTTGTCAGCAACAAGCGCTCTAGGTGTGTTGCTCACCGCAAGCTTGTTTGAACAGGATGACTCCGCAGCAGGCATTGTGGCAATCGCCATTGTGTGCTCCGCTGCAATGCAGGAAGCGGCGGACATGCTTGCGGCCACCATTCGGCACGTGGGTTCCGACACCCCCGTGCCGATCATTGTGCGCGGAGACATCATGTCACGCACAGCGTTTGATCTGGGCCTGCTTGCCATTCGTGCAGACGGTTCCGTCGTAGTTATCCTCTAAGGGAAAGAAAATGAAATATCTGAAAGCGTTGTTGATCACTTGCCTGCTTGCGCTCGCGCTGCCTGCGCTGGCTTACGATTGCCTGCCATCGAACTACAACGGCACGGGCACAGCTCTTGCCACGGGCGGCACGGATGAGGGCGACTGGTATGAGTGGGCATGTCCGATCCAGCAGGTTGACGGTGGCGTGATCTGGCGCTCTCAGACTTACGCGGTTGTCTCCAGCGTTCAAGTCCCTTCCCTTAGCGTTATGGACGTCTTGGCAGCAATCCTGGCTGCTCCGAACCCGCTCGCAGCGTTCAATGAAGCGGTCACGCGTCTGCACGTGCCCCCTACGGAAAGTCAGACTGGTGCGTTCAACCGCCTGCACTTCTTCGCGCGTCAACATGGGTTCTACAACGATCCGAAACCCGTGCCTGGAGGGGTGTGGCTTGTCGCGGTGAACGGTACCGCTGCAACGCGGCAATGGTACGCATACGACGCTGCCAGTGACGTGCTAGGGGCACGCACCAGCGGGGCGACTGTAGGGGCCCCATGCCGGCCTAGCGTGGCCTGGACAAGCACTGTGAGCAACGGGGTCGTCACGTACTACATGGCGTTCGGTTCGAACCCTGTCCCGACTCGCGTCACCGTCTGTACTCGTCAACCGTAACCACAGGAGCTGGAATGGCACGCACCGAGTCTGAAAAGAAGTTCTACCGCAGTCAGTTCAAACGTAACTTTCGTCGCTTGCCACGAATGGTCAGCGCTTGGATCGTCATTGGCGCATCGGCTGCTGCGACGTATTGGCTGCAACTCGATGCCGCCAAACAAGCAGAGCTCTTGGTCAACTACCCCTTCCTCAAAGACTGGGCGCCGACGCTGACTGCTGTTGCTTGGATCTGGGCGCGCGTGCAGCCTCAGAAGTCGTTGACACCGATGCCGAAGGAGGAGGAACAGTCATGAGGGGTGGGCTTGCATGGGGTGCGAAGGTGTCGTCCGCTTTCCGGGACGGCGTGGATGACATTTGCAGCCGGTTCGGCTGGTCCGAGGAGCATGCGAACTGGCTCATGAGCTGCATGGCGTTTGAGTCCGGGGAGACGTTCAGCCCTCGTATCCGGAACGGGGCCGGCAGCGGTGCAATCGGACTGATTCAGTTCATGCCGTCCACCGCTGCATACCTGGGCACGACGCCTGCGGATCTGACGCTGATGACTGCGGAGCAGCAGCTGGAATACGTCTATAAGTATTTCAAGCCTTATGCACGCCGGATTCAAAGCTTGCCCGATATGTATATGGCGATTCTCCTGCCCAAGTACATCGGCAAGCCAGATACCGAGGTTCTGTTTCAAGGGGGTGTCAGTTATCGCCAGAATTCCGGCCTCGATACCGACCACGATGGCAAGGTGACGAAAAAGGAAGCTGCGGGCAAGGTGTACGAGAAACTGGCAAAGGGGATGCTGAAGGGATACGTGTACCCCTAACGTATCAGAGGCCGGGTATGGTATTATCCGGCCATCTTCAGCATGGGCTGATCCTTCTATTCATAATTCAAGGGGCCCAGTAGTTATGTGGGACGATCCACAATTCAGTTGGCTAAGAGTGTTCGCCTATGCGTCATTTGCAGCCATCGGAGGCTTCTTGGGTCACGTAATGCGAACCATGGATGCGAAGGAAAAGATCAACTGGGTTCGAGCTGCCCTTGAGGGCATCGCTGCGGGATTCGTTGGTCTGTTGGTGATGCTCGCGTGCAATGCGATGGGCGTCCCTGCGCAGTGGACCGGGGTCATTGTTGGCGTGTGCGGCTGGCTGGGGGCAAACGCTACGATCAGAATCCTCGAAAAGATGGTCCGCAAGAAACTCGGAATCATGAATACTCGCCCGGCCCCTTTGTCGGAGTTTCATGATGTGGACCAAGATACTCGCTAAGCTCCCGTTCCTGGGAACTGCGCTCTCCTTCCTGAAAAGCAAGATCCGACTCGCTATCGAGTACGTGCTGATCGCTTGCGTCGTTGCCCTGTGCGCGGTGACGACGACCTTATGGGTGCAGCGGAATTCCATCTCCGCGAAACTTGACCACACGGAAGAACAAGTGGTCTCGCTGACTAACGAAGTCGGCATCCAAGGTGCAACGATTGACGATCTGAAATCCTTACGCGTGCAAGACGCGGAAGCGCTCAGCGGTCTGTTGAGTGATTATAAGTCCCTCTCACAAAATGATGCCACGGTCAGAGATCGTTTGCGGAGATTGGAGCAGACAAATGAAGTCGTTCGGAAATACCTGGAAACTCCTATTCCTCCTGAGTTGCAGTGCGTGCTCAACGACACCTGTGCCGCCACCGGTGATCAAGGTGGAAAGAGCGGCCCCGCCAGAGGAACTTCTCGCTGACTGCGCACTGCCAGGCGCTGCGGAGAATCTTGTGGTCACTCGGGACATAATGAATTCCCGAAACGACTGGATAAAAGCAGCGAAGCTCTGCGCGTCGGAAAAGAAGAGATTGTCGAACTGGCACAAACAGGTCAGATAATCAGACTCACTATTCGACTCTGATCCCGTTATACTCCCATCAGGATCGGGTGTCCGATTCTAACCGATTGGAGTTACCCATATGGATGGATTATCCTCAACCGGGGTTCCGTGGTTGGATAAGGTGATGTCACCGACGCTGACCAACGAAGAGATTGCCCTCCGGGATTTGTTTGTCTTCGAATACCTCAAGGATTGGGACGCAATTGCTGCGGCCATTCGTTGCGGGTTCAACGGCCAGTTCGCGCAGGAATGGGCAAAGAAGTTCATGGACGAAACTTACGTCCGCGTTCGCATCAAGCAAGGCGAGATGCTGCTCTCCGGTGAAGGTCGTCGTGCGGAGCAAGCTCGCAAACGCATCGTCATGGCGGGTCTCATGCGTGAGGCGCACCAGTGGGGCGGATCCCAGGCTGCACGCGTGAGCGCGCTGACTACCCTGGCACGGGTGCACGGCATGGACGCGCCTCGCCCTGGTGGCCGCGCAAGCACCACCAAAGAGGGAATGGGTGTCATGGTGGTCCCTGGGATCGCCAAGGCGGAGGAATGGCAAGCTGTTGCGATGCCGAGTCAGCGTAAGCTGGTTGACGCGACACGCTCGACCTAATGGCATTCGATTCCTTTGCTTGGCTTGATCTAGAGAGCCAGGAATTTGACTTTGAATCCTACGCAGGGGAAGACGGCGACACCGTAATCGCTGAGCCTCCGCGTAAGATTTGGACTCCGCTTGAAGGGTCACAAACCCTCGCAATCTCCTGCCCTGCGCATATCATCGTCTACCACGGCACACGGGGTCCGGGTAAGACGGATTGCCAGCTCATGCGTTTCCGGCGCAACGTGGGCAAAGGGTATGGGCGATTCTGGCGCGGAGTTATCTTCGACCGTGAATATAAGAACCTCGACGACTTGGTTTCAAAGTCGATGCGCTGGTTCCCGATGTACAACGACGGGGCACGGTTCATCAGTTCAAAGTCGGACTACCGCTGGGTCTGGCCTACGGGTGAAGAACTGCTGTTTCGCACGGTCAAGCGTGCCACCGATTACTGGTCATACCACGGTCAGGAGTTTCCGTGGATTGGCTGGAACGAATTGACGAAGTACCCCACGGACGAACTGTTCGAATCCATGATGTCTTGCAACCGGTCTTCGTTCCGACCGGAAGACTACACGGTGATCGACAACGATACCGGTAAGGTGTGGGTGCCTGACGAGATCCCGCTCGAGGTGTTCGCGACCTGCAACCCCTATGGCGCGGGTCACAACTGGGTCAAGAAGCGTTTCATTACCGCGGGCGAGATGGGCCAGATCGTTAGCCGGTCTGTGAACGTATTCAACCCGCGGACGCAGAACCGTGAGGACGTGGTTAAAACACAGGTCCACATCTACGGTTCGTACCGCGAGAACATTTATCTCAGCCCTGAGTACATTGCCGAGCTGGAAACGCTTGGCGACAAGAACAAGAAGAAGGCGTGGCTCGAGGGTTCCTGGGACATCGTTGCTGGCGGTATGTTCGAGGATGTGTGGGACACGACGCAGCACATTATTCCGCCGTTCGACATTCCCAAGACGTGGAAGATCGACCGATCGTTTGACTGGGGTTCCAGTGCGCCATTCTCGGTGGGCTGGTGGGCCGAGTCGGATGGTAGTGACGTCGTGTTGCGTGATGGCACCGTGCGAAGCACAGTTCGAGGCGATCTATTCCGGATTGCAGAATGGTATGGCTCAACAGGGAAAGCCAATCAAGGCCTTCGTATGTTGGCAAACGACATTGCTGCCGGTATAGTGGAGCGCGAGCTGAAATTGGGCATCTACGGTCGTGTGCGTCCCGGGCCAGCTGACAACAGCATCTGGGACGTCGAGAACGGGAATTCGATTGCAGTGGATATGGCGCGCAGCGTCAAGGTCCACGGCAGCACGTACACAGGGGTGAAATGGCTTCGCAGTGACAAGTCCCCAGGAAGCAGAATTTCAGGCTGGTTAAAGATTCGAGTGTACTTGGCGAACGGGCTGCGCAAGTATGTGACTGATGCGCAAGGAAAGACGTATCGAGTCCCGCGCGAACGGCCGGGTATGTTTGCGTTCAACACTTGCCAGGCGTTCAAGGAACTGTTTCCTATTCTGCCACGCGATGAAGAAGACATGGACGACGTCGATAGCGATTCGGAAGATCACATTGGCGACGAAGTTCGATACAAGATCCTGAGCGCTGCGCTGGGCGCACGTAGCGGTCGCACAACCGGAACTCATTGAGGTACATCATGTCGATTGACAGCAAGAACCCACTCTACATCGAATTCCTTCCTGACTGGGAGCTGATGCGCGACCTGTACAAGGGCGAACGCGCAGTCAAGGACAAGGGTGAGACGTACTTGCCTGCCACCGCAGGTATGCGCCTCGACGGCATGGGACAGAGCGGCGGAAAGCCAAAGGAAGGCCAAGCTGCGTACGACGCCTACAAGCTCCGCGCGGTGTTCCATGACTACGTGAAGGACGCGGTCGAACACCTTGTCGGCCTGATGCACCAGAAGCCTGCCACCATTGAGCTTCCGAAGGCTATGGAGCCGCTGTTGGAGAAGGCGACCGTGCAGGGCGAGAGCTTGCAGCTCCTGCTGCGGCGCATCAATGAGCAGCAGCTTGTGACGGGGCGCGTGGGTTTGCTTGCGGACCTGCCTGCGGATCCTTCTCCCGAGACGAACCTGCCTTACATCGCAACGTACATCGCTGAGTCCTTGATCAACTGGGACGACGGCAGCTTCGAAGACGGGTTCTCGAAGCTGAACATGGTCGTGGCAGATGAAACGGGCTTCAAGCGGAACGGGTTCCAATGGGAGCAAGTGACGAAGTACAGGCTCTTGCAGCTTGGCGAACTCGACCAGAACGAAGCTGACGGGGTCTATCGAACTGGTGTGTTCGAGGGCAAGCTGCTCACGGAAGCAGGTATGGTGACCCCAATGATTCGCGGGGAGGCCCTTAACGAGATCCCGTTCGTGTTCTGCAACAGCAAGGACATCCTGCCCGAACCGGATATTCCGCCGCTGGTGGGCCTGGGTCGCCTCGTGCTTGCAATCTACCGAGGCGAAGCTGACTACCGTCAGAATCTGTTCATGCAGGGCCAGGACACGCTTGTGGTCATCGGCGGTACGCAAGCGGGCGCCTTGCCCGGTGAAGGGGTTGAAGACAGTCCTCTGCGCACGGGTGCAGGCGCACGCATTGACGTGGACATTGCGGGCGATGCAAAATACATCGGCGTGCAGTCGAGCGGTCTGGCGGAACAACGCGAAGCGATCCAGAACGATTGCAAGCGTGCGGAAGCGAAGTCGGGGCAGATGCTTTCCCCTGAGAAGAACACGCAGGAGAGCGGCGCTCATTTGACCACACGCCTTGGCGCACAGACCGCTACGCTCAACCAGATTGCGCTCACTGGTGCAGCCGCACTTGAGTGGATGCTGAAACTGATCGCTCGCTGGACAGGTCAGGACGAGAGCAAAGTCAAGGTCATTCCGAACACCGAGTTCACGGACTTCGCGTTGGACGGCAAGACGCTGGTCGACATGATGAGCGCACGCACAATGGGCGCCCCGTTGAGCAAGAAGAGCATCCACGCCCTCATGGTGGACCGTGGTGTCACGAAGATGACGTTCGAAGAAGAGCTCGACCAGATCGAGGAAGAGGACGCGATGCATGCCGAGGTCCAAGCGACCTTGCCCGCTCCGGGTAGTGCTGCACCGGGCGGCCCGAACGATCCGGATACGGTTGCGAACCAGCTTGCCATTCAGGCCGCCAACGACAAGTTGAAGCAAGCCAGCAAGTCTGAATAATGTCAACGTCGAACGAAGACCTCTTCGACGCGTTGCTGCGTCACCAGATCCATCTGCTGCGATACAGCGGGTGGATTCGGAATCGTATGTGGAAGGTTCTTGACGCCACAGAAGAAGACATTGCGATGCGGATCCGCGACAAGTTGCGCAACTCGAAGGGGTTGACAGCTCCTGCCGAATGGCGTCGCTTGCAAGCGGTGATCGATTCAATCGAAAAGATCCGCAGCGGAGCATGGGACAAGGCGAACGAAGAGCTGATAGAGGAAGCAGTGAAGCTCGCCAATCAGGAAGCGTTGTTCATGCAAGTAGCGGTCCATACCGCAGCTCCCGTCATTCTCGATACCGTGCTCCCGACTGCACGCACCCTGAAGGCAATTGCGTTGTCGCAGCCGTTCGAGGGGCGCATTCTGAAGGGGTGGGCAGACACCATGGAGGCGGACGATTTGCGCCGCATTGGGAACGCGATCAAGACCGGCATGGTAGCTGGTGAGGCCAGCGATGTGATCGCGGCCCGTGTCGTCGGTACAAAGGCCTTGTCTGGTGCGGATGGCATGACCGAGCTCACGCGCAGGCAGATCCAAGCGATCACCCGCACCGCAGTGGCGCATATCTCGAACAATGCTCGCGCTGAGTTCTTGAACGAGAATGCAGAGGTCATTGAGGCCGAGCAGTTCGTCGCTACGCTCGACAGCCGTACAACCCCCGTTTGCCGTGCCAATGACGGTAAGGTGTTCGAGCTAAACAAGGGGCCGCGCCCACCGCTGCACTACGCTTGCCGATCCCTGCGCATAGCAGCGCTTGACGGTCAGCGTATGGGTGATCGCCCTGCGAAGCCCACAACAGAGAAGCTCCTGGTAAAGGAGTACAGCAAGGCGAACAACCTGGGTGACATCACGTCTCGCAACGACCTGCCACGCGGTACGAAGGGTGATTACGATTCGTGGGCGCGCAAGCGGATCCGTGAGTTGACCGGTCCGATCCCTGCTGACACCACATACGAGCAATGGATGCGCAAGCAAAGCGTCGAGTTCCAAGATGACGTGCTCGGCAAGACAAAAGCGAAGCTCTTTCGAGACGGCAATCTTCCGCTGGATCGTTTTATCAATCGCAATGGAGACGAACTGACACTGGCCGAGATTGCTCAGCGTGACGCTGCGGCATTCCGTGCGGCTGGGTTGGATCCCAAGGAATACTGAATCCGACTGCACCTGTGGTGTGGTCACAACCGCCATCTGTGATGGCATTTCAACTGGAGAACTGGCATGGGCCTGAAAGCAATCGTTCCGAACCTCGAAGAAGTGGATGCAGCATTCCATTCCCTCTACACCAAGAAGGGTGATCAGTATGAGATCACCGGCATCGAGGGTATGCGTACCCAGGCGGACGTCGACCGCTTGCAGCAATCGCTGACGTTCGAACGCAACGACCACAAGAAGCTCAAGGAAGCGTGGAAGGTTTTGGGCGACGGCGTGAAGCCCGAAGACGTGGCAGCGCAGATCGCTCGCATCCCCGAGCTCGAAGCTGCGGCCGCGGGCAAGTTGGATGACGCCAAGATCGACGTCATCGTGGACACCCGCGTGAAGGCGAAGCTGGGCCCCATCGAACGTGAGCGGGACAAGCTGAAGACGCTGAACGGCGAACTGACGACCAAGGTGAGCGACTACGAGACCCGTGATCGCACCCGTGCAATCGGCGACGCTGTGAAGTCCGCTGCAACGAAGCTGAAGGTGGCAGACACGGCCCTGGAAGATGTGATCATGTTCGGTGAGCGCATTTTCGAACTCAGCGAGGACGGCCGTGTGGTCACCAAGGAGCTCAACGGCATCACGCAGGGTCTGGAACCCGAAGCATGGCTCGCCGACATCCAATCCACGTCGCGGAAGCCTCACTGGTGGGGTCCGACCTTCGGTGGTGGCGCTGGTGGCAACAACAACGGCAAGGGTGGCGGTGCGAACCCTTGGTCCCATGACGGTTGGAACATGACCGAGCAAGGGAAGATCTACACGCAGAACCCGGCGCGTGCGGAACAGTTGGCCAAGGCTGCTGGCACCGAGATCGGTGGTTTGAAGCCGGCAAAGAAAACCTAATCAAACTTGCAGGGTCCCGTTGATCAATTTACATTACTGATCAACGGGGCATGTGCCCTGCGACCGTCGAGCCAGCCATGGGGTGTGGGCTTCGAGTCTAGCAACTTGAACCGCCCAACTTTAGGAGAACCTCATGGCTTCTGGCGTGACCCGAATTTCTGACGTCGTCGTTCCGGCGATCTTCACCCCCTACATCCAACAACTGACGCAGCAAAAGTCCCGCCTGATCCGTTCGGCGGCCATTGCGCGTGACGCTGTTCTGGACCGTGACCTGGCCGGTGGCGGCATCACCTTCAACAACCCGTCCTTCAAGGACCTGGATGACGACGCGGAGAACGTGTCGAGCGACGATCCGGACGCCAACAGCACGCCGAACAAGATCGGTACCGCGACCGAGATCCAGGTGCGTCTGTCGCGCAACCAGTCGTGGAGCTCGATGGACCTGTCCGCCGCGCTGGCTGGTGTGGACCCCATGGAAGCGATCGCTGGTCTGGTGTCCGACTACTGGGTACGTCGCGCACAAGGCGCGTTCGTCGCAACGATGGCCGGCATCTTCGCTGACAACGACGCGGCCCCGACCGGTGGTGACACCCACACGATCGGTGACATGACGTTCGACGCCTCGGGCGGCGGCTTCGTGGACGGTGTGACGAACTTCTCCACCGAAGCGTTCATCGACGCGTGCCAGACGATGGGTGACAGCCAGAACGCGCTGGGCCTGGTGATGATGCACTCGATCGTTTACAGCCGCGCGCTGAAGAACAACCTGATCGACTTCATCCCCGATGCGATCAACCCGAACGCCGAAGCGATCCCGACTTTCCTCGGTCGCATGGTGATCGTGGACGACGCGATGCCCAACACGGGTGGCGTGTTCGAGACCTGGCTGTTCGGCCGCGGTGCGGTGCGCCTCGGTGTGGGTTCGCCCAAGGTGCCGACCGAAATCGACCGCAAGCCTGCGGCCGGCAACGGTGGCGGCCAAGACGTGCTGCACAACCGCGTCGAATGGTGCTTCCACCCGGTGGGCAATGCCTACGTGGGCACTGCTCCCAACGGCGGCCCGACGAACGCTGCGACGACCAACAACCTGGCCGCCGCTGCCTCGTGGCGCCGTGTGTGGAGCGAGCGCAAGCAGATCCACATCGCCCGCCTGAAGACCCGCGAGTACGCGGTCTGACCTGTTGTCTCCTGAGGTGCCACACCTCTTCCACCCGGGCCCTAGTGGTCCGGGTCTTTTCAAACCAGGAGAACTGAAATGACCAAGGGTCTTCCTCGTTCCAATTCCCGCGCCAAGCCTCAAAGCCAGGCTGTGCGTCGCCAGCGCATCGTGCTGACGAACAAGGCCGTCACCGTCAGCGGTGCAACCGGCGTCGGCTTCGGTACCACGGTGATCGGTGACCTGCCGGAAGGGAACATCCACTTCATGAGTGCGGTGGGCTATCTGCGGTTCACGCGCCCCGCTGCCTCCACCGGCATCCTTGCCACCTTCGAGGGTGACTACGCCATCGGTACGGAAGCGACGATCGACGCTGACGTGGCTGACACCAACGAAGCGAACATCCTGCCGAGCACCTCGATGGGCGTTGCTGCCACGTCCGGCGTGAGCCCGACGTCCCGCAGCACGAACATCACCGGCGTGATGTTGGACAACACGGACGGTTCGCTCGAACTGAACCTGAACGTGATGATCGATGACGCTTCGATCAACGCTGCCTCGCAAGCGATGACGGCCGACGGTTACGTCGATCTCGTCTACGCAGTGCTGGGCGACGATTAACCTGACCACGACACGGAGACCTAGATGAGCAAGATCCTCGACGCGCTGAAACGGCTTGACCACAAGAACGACAACCATTGGACCGAGGACGGCTTGCCCCGTGTCGATACGGTGAAGCTGCTGGCGGGTGACAGCTCCATCACGCGTGAGCTGGTGACGAAGGAAGCGCCCAGCTTCACGCGTTTCTCCGCTGCCGAGGAGGCCAACGCAGCCGGCGCACAGGCCCCGATCGTTGCGGCCAGCACCACTGCCAGCACCGACACGCCGATCGTCGCCCCTGCCGAGCAACAGCCCGGCGCAGGCACGGATCAAGACGAAGGTGGCAGCGAGTTGGAGCAGAAGCTCGCAGCGGCCCGCGCTGAGCTGGCAGAGATGGAAGCTCAGCTCGCTGCTGGCATGGTGATCATCGATGCCAAGCGGAAGGAAGTGGACAAGCTGATCGATGAGCACTCCAAGGTTCACGGGCAGACCCCGCTGCAAGACGCGCTGGCCGGCTACTTCGCGCAGCAGAAGGCCAACCTCGCTGAGCGTGGCCAACGCATGCAATCTCTGAAGGCGACCGGTATCGACTTCAAGGCGCTGCTCACCTTCAAGGCTCCGATCGACCAAGCGATGGCTCGCAAGACCGCACGCGGTGGCCAGCGCCCTGCTCACCCCCGCAAGTGATGAACTTCGTCCGGTCCCAAATCAACAAGGTACGAGCTGAACGCCAGAACCGTTCAGCTTATGCCTCGTTGATCGACGACCCGACGGAAGCGGAGATCACGCTGCCCGCCAACGGGACGTTCGCCTTTCAGGCTACTGCGGCCCACAGCGCAGGCGCAACCGTGTGCACGGTTGCAGGACCGACGAACCGAGCTATCGCGTGCCCTGCGATGGAGGACGGTGATTTCTTCCGTCTCGACCGCCTCGAACGAGGTAGTGTGGTCACAGTCTCCGCAGGCTTCGACATGCTGCTGCACATGGGGCTCGGTGTGTACGTCAAGATTGCGGAGGGTGCGTAATGGCATTCGTCCTTGAAGACGGGAGTGGGGTTGCAGACGCAAACGCCTTCGCTTCCGTCGCTTATGTGAACGCGTACTTCGTTGACCGGGGCATTACGAGTTGGACCGGTTCCGACGCACTGAAGCAGTCATACATCATTCGCGCGACGGACTACATTGTCACGCGTTTCGGTCGTCGCTTCAAGGGTGAGGAACTGTATCCTGACACGCAGGCGCTCCCGTTCCCGCGCACTGGTGACCCTGCGGTGGAGGGTATGCCTGACACGTTGCTCAAGGCGACTGCGGAGTACGCGAACCGTGCACGGGTTGCACCGCTGGCGCCGGACCCGGTTGTGAGCGACACGGGTCGCACGGTGACAGGCAGCCGCCGCAAGGTGGGGCCAATCGAGACCGAGACCCAGTACGCGGCGGAAGGGTCTTCGATCATGCTATTGAAACCCTATCCCGCTGCGGACATGCTGATGCTTCCCTTGCTGCGCCGCACTGCGGGCGTGATTCGGAACTGAAATGGCAGCGCTCGATTACGACGAATTCACTACCCTTGCACTCGAACTGATTCGGGACACAGGGCGTGAGATCACGATCGAGAAGCTGCTGGCTGCACCGCAGGACGAAGACAAACCGTGGCGAGGGGTTGGCACAGACGGACAGACCGTTGAAGCCTCCGTGGATACGTTCGGAACGTTCGTGCCGCCTTCCGGTACTGACCTCGGACAGATTGTGACTGACAAGGAGCTCTTGAAGCGAGTTGAGCAAGTGGTTCTCGTCCCGGGGAACGAAGAGCCTATCGAACTCTACACGAGCATCTTGGACGGTGGTAGCCGCTGGAAGATCGATTGGGCACAAGTGCTCAAGCCCGGTGACACGATTGTTCTGTATGCCTTCGGGATCAAGCGATGACTGCTACCGAAGCTGAAGACGAGATTCTGGGCATCTTCAAGGAAGCCTGGGACACGACGGGTTTCGTTGCGAAATACAACGACATCCCGGAGAAGGAAGTGCCTGACACGGAAGATGGCGTCGATTCACCCTGGGCGCGTGCAACGGTTCTTTTCGCGCCAACAGGCGGGCAAGCAAGCCTTGCAGGTGAACAAGGTGCGCGACGCTGGAATCAGAACGGCACGGTGATCGTACAGGTGTTCGCACCAGTAGGTGACGGAAAGCAGAAGCTGCGTGAGATGGCGCAGCTTGTGGTCAACGCATATCGAGAAGTGCGGGGAACGCAGGTGTGGATCAGGAATCCGCGCATGCGTGACGTTCAATCCGAGGGTGGGGCGTTCAGTCAAATGAACGTGCTTGCTGATTTTCAATTTGACGACGTGAGGTGAAACCATGGCTGACAAGATCGACTCAAACATCACCGGCCTTCGGTACGCCGAAGAGGTTGCGTTGCGCACCCTGCCCGGCACCCCGATCTGGTACCCGCTGGAACCGAACTCCTATTCGGATTTCGGCGGGCAGATTGCAACCGTTGCGCGCAACCCGATCAACCCGTCGCGTCAGCGCAAGAAGGGCGTGACGACCGACCTCGACGCCAGCGGCGGCTTCAACCAGGATCTGACGACGAACAACTTCTGGCACTTGGCCCAGGGGTTCTTCTTCGCTGACGTGCGTGAGAAGACGTCGAACCTGCCCACGAACGGCGTCGCTGTGCCCTGCACCAGCGTGACCGCAGCGGATGACAAGTACAACTTTGGCGCCGACCCCGGTACGTTCCTGGCGAACAACCTGATCAACGTGACCGGGTTCAACGTGGTGGCCAACAACGGCCTGAAGCTTGTGGTCAGCACGGACGCGGACGACATCACGGTCGGTTCCAGCCCCGGTCTGTCCGACGAAGCAAGCCCGCCCGCTACCGCCAAGATCCAAGTGGTCGGCCACCAGTTCGCTTCCGCGGATCTGAGCGTGGTGTTGAATGGCAACTACGTGCGGCTGACGTCTGCGGCGTTCGACATGACCACACTCGGCCTGATCGCTGGTGAGTGGATCTTTGTGGGCGGTGACTCGGCCACGCTGCGGTTCCTGAGCAATCAGGGCTGGGGGCGCGTCAACGCGGTCACGACGACCTACATCGAGTTGGACAAGACCAGTTGGACCGGCGCTACGGAAGCTGGCACGGGTCTCACCGTGCAGATCTTCTTCGGTGACCTGCTGAAGAACGAGAGCGACCCGGACATGATCGTGCGTCGCACGTACCAAGTCGAGCGCACGCTGGGCGAGGACGACAACGGCACGATGAGCGAGTATCTGGTGGGCGCGGTGCCCAACGAGATGACGGTGAACGTGGCGCAAGCTGACAAGGTGACGATGGACCTGTCCTTCGTTGCGGTCGACAACGAACAGCGCAACGGTACCGTCGGGCCCAAGACCGGTACCCGCCCCGCGCTCAACCCTGCGGACGCGTTCAACACCAGCTCGGACTTCGCACGCATCAAGCTGGCACTGGTCGACGAGACCGATTCCAGCCCGGTGGCGCTGTTCGGCTACGCGACCGAGATGACGCTGACGCTGAACAACAACGTGACGCCGAACAAGGCGATCGGTGTGCTGGGTGCGTTCGACACCAGCGCAGGCACGTTCGAGGTGGGCGGCAACGTCACCGCGTACTTCAGCTCGATCGAAGCGGTGCAGGCCGTGCGTGACAACGGCGACGTCACCATCGACATGATCTTGGTGAAGGGGAACAAGGGCCTGTTGTTCGACATCCCGCTGCTGTCCCTGGGCGACGGCCGCCTCAACGTGCAGCAGGACGAAGCGATCACGCTGCCTCTGGAAACGAACGCGGCTGAATCGAAGTTCAACAGCACGCTGGCCTTCATGTCGTTTGCATACTTGCCGGATCTCGCAATGTAAGGTACCCTATACAGCCGGCGCGATGTCGGCTGTATCAACCCTTACCTCGGAGACCACATGAAGAACCTCTACGACCAATTCGAGACCGATCCCGCCATTGAAAAGAGCGGGGTCTGGATCGAATACGGTGTGGGCACGGACGAAGAACCCGCACCCCGTTTCCTGATTGCACGTGCCGGCGGCGCCAACCTCGCGTTCCAGAAGATGATGGAAGCGAAAGCGAAGCCGATCCGTCGTCAGCTGCAGAACGATCTGGTCGAGACCGCGCAACTGCAAGCGCTCGAGCGGGAAGTGTTCGCGCAGACCGTCGTGCTCAGCTGGCAGAACGTGACGGACCGCCAAGGCAACCCCATCGTGTTCTCGAAGAACGCGGTCGTGCAACTCTTCAAGGAGCTGCCGGACCTGTTCCAGGACATCCGTGAGCAGGCCAACCGTGCTGCTCTGTACCGCAAGCACATCCAGGAGATCGACGCGGGAAACTCGCAGCGGTCCTGATCTACCAGCTAGAGCAAGGCAAGACCGAGAAAGCAATTCTTGAGCAGTGTTACAGGGATCGAACTCCGATCCCTTTGAAGATACAAAACGCGCCGGAGCTGCTACTCGGTCTTGAATTGTTCTACTCAGCTTTCATGGACCTCACAAGTTCACGGGAGCTAGGTTACGGAGAAGGACCGATTCGCTGGAAAACGATCCTTGACTACTGCGAGGCGTTTGACATTCAGGGCGAACAGCGAGAGGACGTTTTCTTTCACGTGCAGCACCTTGATTCCGCGTACCTGAATTGGCGCGCAAGAAAGAACAAGGCCGACAGGGACGCAAAGGCGAAAGCGACCAAATGACCGATCTGCGGGGCTTTGCAAGGGTGATGGCGTTGATGGGTGAGTCCGTTGAGACTAACACCAGCAACCTCGTCTGCAGAGTTGCCGTTGAGGTTGATGCCGCAGTCGTTCTTGCGACCCCTGTTGATACTGGCCGTGCTCGCCTCAACTGGCAGGTTGAGATCAACGCTACTCCCTCGGGCACGCTGCCCGAACCGCAGAACCCTGCGTCTGGCGCGTCTGAAGCGCTTGCACAAGCACGCGCAACGATTGCGGGGTATCGGACGGGCGACGTGATCAACATCGTCAACAACCTCCCTTACATCATGCGTCTCAATGAGGGTTGGAGCGCACAAGCGCCTTCTGGCTTCGTTGAGAAGGCTATCGCAGTTGGCGTCGACACCATCAAAGACGCTCGTATCACCGTTGTACGTTCAAGCCGGGGCCGCTAATGACGACCGAAACAATCACAATTCGTATCAACGAAGACGGTTCGCGGGTCGTCCGGCGCAACATTCAGGACATCGGGGAAACGTCAAAGAAGGCAGCTGACGGAGTTGACTTCCTGAAGCGTGCGCTCGCTGCACTGGGCGCGTTCCTTGCTGTCGACAAGGTGCGCCAGTACGCCGACGCATGGAATGCAGCAGCGGGCCAGATCCGCATTGCGACCAAGAACACGGCAGAAGCGGCTGCGGTGACGGAAGGCTTGTTCAAGGCTGCACAGAACACGCGCCAACCGTTTGAAGACTTGGTTGAGCTGTACACGCGAGCTGCACGTGCAGGCAAGTCCCTCGCAGCGTCGCAACAGGACATCATTGACTTCACCGAGGACATCGGTAAGTCACTTGCGGTGCAAGGTACGACCGCAGAGAAGGCGAAGGGTGCACTCTTGCAGCTCGGCCAGGCGCTTGGCTCAGGTGTGGTCAGGGCGGAAGAATTCAACTCGATCTTGGAAGGTGCACCTTACATCCTTCAGGTCGTTGCGAACAACATCAAGGGGGTTGACGGCAACATTGCAACCCTCCGGAAGAAGATGCTCGATGGTGAACTCACCAGCAAAGCGTTCTTCGATGCGTTCAAGAAGGGCAGCGGTGACATCGAGAAGGACTTCGCTAAGTCTTCGCTCACCATCTCCCAAGGCTTGACTGTTATCAACAATGCGCTCATGCGCTACATCGGCGAGCTCGACACCAGCCTCGGGTTGAGCCAGAAGTTCGGCGAAGCGGCAAAGTTCATCGCCAAGAACATTGACGGTATCGCTACCGCACTGCTGGCCATCGCCGCTGCCGCAGCGGTAGCGTTTGCGCCGGGGTTGCTAGCCTCGTTTGCTGCCGGCGTGCGCTCGTTGTTTATGCTGATCGCCGCACACCCCTTCGGGGCACTGGCAGCAGCGATTGCAGCGGCGGCTGTCGTCTTGTACAAGTATCGCGACGCGATCACGGTCGGGATTGACGAGACAACGAAGCTGACGGATCTGTTGCAAGCGTTCGGCGAGTACGCAGTTCAGGCGTTCGACAACCTGTATCTGATGGCGTCGCAAGCCTTCACGGGTATTGCGGACCTCGTGCAATCTGCGTACAACGCAATCACCAGCTCGACGTCGGATGCAACGACGGAGTGGATGAGTGACTACACAGGGTTCTACAGTGATGTAGGATCCGGCTTTGCAGGCCTCGTGCGGGGCATTGCAAAGACACTTGACGCCATCGGTGGCCTGTTGACCGGTCTTGGCATCGCCATTGTGCGTGTCTTCGAGGGGATCCCCGAAGCAGTGACCACACCATTCAGGCTCATGTACAACGTGGCGGTCGAATGGGTTGAGAAGATCATCAACACGGTCATCGATGGTGTCAACCGTGTGCGAGGGTTTGTTGGCGCGTCGCTGCTCGAGAATATCAAGATTGACCGTGCGGACGCGGACCCGGCGTATTACGAGAAGTACGGTCAGACCATTGCTGACTCGATTGCGGCAGGGTTCGAGGCTCAAGGTGGCGCGTTGCTCAATGAGGTCAACGGCATCTTTGATCGTGCACAGCAGATCGCGCAAGAGCGCAAAGTGATCGAGGGGTTCGGTGCTAACCAGGCGGATCTGACAAAACCAGTTGGCGGTGCGACCAAGTCCGCGCTCGATCCCAAGGAGCTCGAGAAGGCACGCAAGGCATTGCAGTCACTTCTGAGCCAAGTTGACCCTGCTGCGGCTGCAATCATGGAAATGCAGCAAGCGTGGAAGACGCTTGACGATGCGGTGAAGATGGGGCTGATCTCGGACGAGAAGCGTTTGCAGTACCTGTCGAAGCTCTACGAACAACTCAACGACGTCATGGACCCGCTGGGTGCGTACAACCGCGAACTCGACATCCAGACGCGACTCCTTGGCATGTCGGCACGCGCTCGAGAGGTTGAAATCCAATTCCTGCAGATCCAGCAAGACCTGCTGAGCAAGGGCAAGACGCTCAACGCGGAAGAGTCCGCTGCGCTGCGCAAACGCCTCGCCGACATGCAACGCCTGAACGAGGTTGTTGCCGCTCAGGACCAACTGATGTCGGAGACGGTCGAAAAGCGTCGTGCGTTCTATACGCAGCTCAACGCCATTCAAGCGCTGCTGGCAGACCCGACAAGCGGGTTCTCCAAGGAGGACGCTACTGAGGTGATCGTTCGCCAGAATGAGGAATTGTTCAAGGGTACGCAAGCGTCTCTCGATGCACAATCTGAAGCCTATCGGCTCATGTACGAACAGATTGCAGCTTACCGTGAAGCGGACCTGATCAACGAGGACGATGCGAACCGCATGCGTCTCAAGTTGCAGATTTCTGCCAACCAGCAGATGTACGACGACACGAACACGTTCCTCGGCAATCTGACGTCCCTGTCCAAGAGCGGGAACACCAAGCTGGCAGAGGTCGGAAAAGCAGCGGCCGTCGCCCAGGCGACGATGTACGGGGTCCTGTCCGTGCAGAAGGCGCTCGCTGAAGTTCCGTACCCGTACAACTACGCGGTGGCCGCAAGTGCAGCAGTGACCGCAGCGATGAACGTGGCGGAGATCCTGAACACCAAGACGGGGTTCAAGACCGGTGGGTACACGGGCAACGGCGGAGTGGACGAGGTTGCGGGTGTGGTACACGGACGTGAGTTCGTGATGAACGCGCAAGCAACCGCAGCGAACCGTCCCGCACTCGAGGCAATGAACCGTGGTGATTCGATGGCCGTTGGTGCGCCGGGTGTCAACGTCAACATTCAGAATTATGGCACCTCAAAGCAGTTCGAAGTGCAGCAGCTCAGCCGGGAAGAGATTCGCATCATTGCACGCGACGAGGCACGGTCGGTCACGCCTGAGGTCATGTCGCAGCAACTGCAAGACCCGAACTCGCGTCCCTCCAAAACCCTCAAGCAGCGCACGGTTGGCGGTGCACGGAACTACTGATGGAAAAAGTCACGCTCGCACCGGATCAAGAAGGGTATAGCTTCGCTGACCCTGAGAGCGAAACACTTCGCGCTGTGCTCGACAGCGGGATGGGGAAATATGCCATCGGCGTTCTGAACGGCGCAATCCCGCTGAACGTGCAATGGACGTGCGACCCTGACGAGTACACCTATCTCCAAGGGGTTCACGCGCAGCACGTCTTGGAGGGCCACGCACCATTCCCGATCGATCTGTTCATCGACACGATGCGGTTCGTCGAACATCGGGTCATGATTGTTCCTGGCACGTTCGGGCTGATGTCTCAAGCGGGGCATCAGTATGTCGTGGGATGCTCGTTGCTGGTTGAGCCCATTCCAATTGAGAGCTTCGAAGGTCCTGTTCCGAAGAACACGTTGCCGATCTGTCGTGACGGCTATTCGTTCAGGTACAGCCCTGAAGTGGTTCTGACGGAGCTTGAAGGCGGTCTGCCGCGCGCGTACCGTGACCAGCTTGGCACCTCCATCATCGTCAACGTGGAATGGCGCACAAGCCCGAGCGGGTTCCTGTACCTGCGCGATCACTATCGGAAGTGGAAGGTGCGCCCGCAGGAAGCCTTTCCGATCGATTTGTTGCTCGAGCTGCCAACCGTTCAGGAGTACAACGCTCGATACCTCCCGGGAACGATGAAGGTCGGCAACGTGCAGGGTCACAGCATTGTGGTCACTGCTCAGCTTGAAGTCATGCCCGCAATCGAAGCTCCTGAAGAGTGCGACTGTTCCCTGACAGCGTGGCACATGAACATGGAGAACGGACCCATCGTCGACGACTACGAGCTTCCGATGGAACATGGGGTCGGTACAGTCTTCGATGGTGGAGGTCTGCCTGTTCAAGAGCCTGAAGGCGCTCTCTACGGTACGTATTCGCTGAACGTTCAAGGCCCTGTGTATTTCACCTCACCTGCGGTGATCGTGCCGGGTAGTTGGACTATGCGGTTCAGCTACTATCCTGGAACAGAATGGTTCGGTTCTGGATCAGAGCGCAATCTGGTTTTGACGCTATCAGATGATTTCGAATTACCTCACATCCTGCTGATCTCGAGGGCTGCTGGAAGTGGCCTATTCAATCTAGAGCTGCAATGCCTTGAATCAGAGGAAGACGTCTCACCTGATGCGACGTTTAGCCTGACGCAAGTCCATCACATTGAAGTGAGCTTTGATTATATCACGGCGATCGCTCGTTTGTTTGTGAACGGTACTCTCATCGGTACGCTAGAAACAGGCTCTGAGGAAGGCGGCATATCGCAATTCCAGTGGGCTAGTGGCTCCGAAGATTCATATGTCATGCTTGACGAGGTGCGCGTCACCAACTACGTTGAGCACACGGAATCGTATACCCTAGACGACTTGCCGTTCTGTACGTGCACACCTAGAGTAGGCTGGGATTTCGCCAATTCATACGCAAATCTCTACCCGCTCTACCCGTACGACGGGGACCAATTTGACGCTGCATTCTTTGGAGCATGAGCTGTGTCAGGAATCACAATTCAATCTCGCTCTCACCTCACAGGGGCGACAACGCAACGGCGCTACTTCGAGGTGAACCTTGTTTTCTGGGATGGGCGGGTCGGCGTGGGCCTGGCCAATTTCAATGCCACACCTGACTGGAACGTCCGAGACAATGGCGGCGGTGTTGACATCGACATCGCCGAAGAGATTGCTCTGGTCCGGTCATACGGAGCGACCCACGGAGTGCTGCCGGTAGGCCCGAGTTCGGGCGGCAGCAATATTTTCTCTTTTGTGGTTCGACCAACAGATGGTGGAGTCTGGGTGGCCCAGTTCGGGGAGTGGATCGAGGTTGACCCTACAGAGGAACCATTGTTTTTCCTAGGCGAGTTCGGCCCTGGCGCTCCGTGGTGCGTGTCCTTTAGCGCCGACTATGATTTCGGCTCTAACACCGAGATACGCTTGTGCACCTACGAGGATCAGTTCCAATACCCTATACCGGCCGGCTGCATCCCCTGGGGTGATGGTGACGGCCTCAACCCAGAGCCCTGAGTATGCGCATTACAGGACTGGCCAAAGTGGCCGAGAGTGTTACCGCGGAAGCCGGAACGCCCGCGCCGCATGTTGGTGGACGCTCCGAAGTATCGGGGAATGTGGTGTTGCCTGTTGGGGCACGTATTCTGTGCGAAGGGCGTGTTTCAAGCCAAGCTGACCTCTTGGTGCTCGGCCCTGGCCCCAGCGGCGCCTATACCACAGCGCATCGTGACGAACTTTGCGGGGTTCGGGTTACTCGCGGTTGCTATTCAGGGACAATTGAGGGGTATACTAGCCAAATTGATACCTACAGAAAGCTCAGCGATAATTCTCGCACTGTCGCGCTTGAATATGCGAACATGATCAAAGAATACTTCGGTCTATGAGTGAATATACAGAGTTCTTTCTGGCCACATCCAGCGCGGTGGCCCAGCTTGATTGCGTGAGTATCACGCATCCGAACTTTACTCAGGAATATCACTACGTTCGCAACGCTGTCTCGGGCGTCACTGTTCAACTCGAATCCCCTTATGGCGAACAGACGTATCTGTATTACCCGCTGAGCGTCAAACCGCTGGGGTTCAAGGACGACCTTGATCAAGGATTCGCAATCACCGTTGGCGATACGGGCGACACCTTGCCCAACGAGTTGGATGCTGTGGAGGCAGCGGATGGGTTTTCGATTCTCCCGACCTTCATCTACAGAGCGTACCGCAGCGACGACCTCACGCAACCGCTGTTCGGACCTGTCCATCTTACGATCAAGCGTATCACCATGGCGAAAGAAGGTGCAACGTTTGAAGCGCGCGCCCCGCTGGTCAACGACGGGCGCACGGGCGAGCTGTATCGCTTGGACCGCTTCCCTATGCTGCGAGGGCTGTTGTGAATACCGACAAGTTCCTCCTCAAGAACTACGACCGAAACCGGTACAACTGCCTTCATTTCACTCGTGATGTGTGGTTGGAGTTGACCGGGGTCGACATCACCGATCGGCTACAAGGCCTGCTAGCGCCTGAAGGGCAGCGCAAGCCACACAGGGGGCCCCTGCGAGCGTTTAAGCGGCTACGCCGGCCCGTAGCCCCCTGCATCGTGTACATGCGTTCGCTAGGGCACGACCCGCACGTTGGCGTCTTGCTTCCCGAAGGCTTGCTGCACATCCGCAACACGGGTCCTGAACTGTTTCCTTTCGAGATTGCAGTTCGAGGTACGACGCCACCTTACAGGTTCTATCAATGACGAATCGTGTCATTCTTGTGGCTGACCCGTTCGGCCCACCCAGCGAACATGAGATTCATGTGGTCAACAGCCACGCAGAGTTTCTTGCCTCACGCTGGAAGCACCTTCCGCCATACATGGCGCTTTATCATGGGCGTGTGTCGACGCTGACAAATGTAACACCGAAGACGAAGGAAGACGTCGATCGGTTCATGCAGCTCGAGGGCGATGTGTATGCGGTACAGTACCCTCACGACATCAGCACAGCCGCCTACATCGCTTACGCCCTGATCTTCGTTGCTGTCATTGTGATGGCAAAGGGTGTCGACATCCCACCGGTCGGGGTGAACCGAAACACGTCCCCTCCTTCGGCGAACAACGATCTCTCGTCCCGCACGAACAAACCGCGCCCGAATGCACGCATACCCGACATCTATGGGGAAGTGATCTCCATCCCTGATGTACTGACGAAGACTTACAGCACGTTCGTTGACCACGAGGAGCGTGAACACGGTTACTTCTGTATTGGCAGGGGTGCCTACGAGATCACTGAGATCAAGGACGACACGACGCTCATTTCTCAGATCGAGGGTGCGTCGGCTAACGTCTTCGGACCCGGTACGTCTCCAAACTCACCTGTCGTGGAACCGGAGATTGTTGTCGGCGAAGAGATCAATGAGCGCCTAATGACGGTCGTCAAGACTGAAGCGGTGAACGGACAATCCTTGCCCGCGCCGAACGAAGATACGTTCTCTTCTCAATTTCAATTCTTGTACCCCGACACAGTAATAGGCGGCCCTGGTCTCGGTATCGATTTTACAGAGCTCTACATCGTCGGCGATCAGGTTACGCTAAGTGGGGATTTCTTCTTCACTCTCTACGACGGGCGCTGGATTCGGACATTTGGCCCAACTGTCACGTTTTACCCTGACGGAACTATCACAGGGCTTCAAGGGTATAACAGCGCAACAGAAGGCGAACTGTCGCTCGCTGGCGCGGTACTCACGTTTGCAGGTCTTACGGTAGGTGGTCAGGACTTATCCGGTATCTATCTCGTTGCTACCGATGATGCAATGGGCACTATGCAATTGTCGGAGGTGTCCGCATTCAACGCGAATTGGGCTGCTTTGTCCGGTTCAGGCGTGGCTGTTGACGCCACCACAATGGTGCAATTCGGCAATATGTACATCGGTGGATCAAACAACATTTCCGGTTCATATGAAATTTCCGAAGTCAATGTAAACTCGATCAAATTCCTGAATGCTCGCTTGGTCAACAACGCATGGGCGACAACATACAACTATGGAGAAACAGCTCCTTACGGCGGCGGTACGATCAGCGCATCGCTTGCACTGAACGACGCAGAGCTGCCTTGGGTTGGCCCGTTCGATGTGCCCCTACAAGGGCAGACAAACTTCATTGCGAACTTCATTGCGGTGAACGGTCTGTACAAGGACAACGGTACGATACAGAGCGCGCATGACGTCGAGCTTCAGTTGGAGTACACACCAGTGTCTAGCACGGGGGTGCCACTCGGATTAAGTCGTACGTACACGAGGACGATCGAAGGGTCTTCCGTTACGCAGACACAAAGAGCGCTGACGATCAGTGCGAACGTTGAGCTTTACCCTGCTCCTGTCGGACGCTTCCGTGCACGCAAGATCACTCCCCGTGATACTGCATTCACTGGCCAAGTCGTCGACAACGTTCAGTGGAAAGACCTGTATGTGACTGCACCCATCACCCAGGAGCACTTCGGTGACGTGACCACGGTACAGACGATTACTGTGGCCACCAAGGGCGCGCTGTCGCTCAAGAACCGCAAGCTGAACATGCGGGTCGTTCGCAAGATCCCGATCCTGAATGCGCCTCCGCCAGACCCGTCCGATGACGGGTCTTGGGGCTGGTTCGGCGATACGCTGCCCAGCAGAGACGTCGCTGACATCATTGCTGCGGTAGCGGTGGATCCGAAGATCGGTGGGCGTTCGATGCAAGAGATTGACTTCCGCAATCTCTACGAGACGTCGGTTGCGATTCGCACGTACTTCAACCGCAATGCGCCATCGCGTTTCTCTCACACGTTTGACGACGACAATATGTCGTTCGAAGACACGCTCACAGCTATCGCTGATGCTTGCTTTTGCACCGCATACCGCAGAGGTAATGTCATTCGGCTTGCGTTCGAACGTGAAACCGATACGTCGTCGCTGTTGTTCTGTCATCGCAACAAGATTCCAGGCTCGGAGAAACGGACCACAACGTTCGGCATCGACGGCAACTATGACGGGGTAGAATACGAGTACGTCGACCCCCTTGACAGTGCGCCGCAGATCATTCGCTTGCCTGCAGACGGGTCCGCAATCAAACCAAAGACGATCAAGAGCATCGGGGTTCGCTCTTACACGCAAGCGTACATTCATGCCAACCGTGCGTGGAACAAGATTCGATATCGTCGTACAACCGTCGAGTTCGTAGCTACCCGCGAAGCGGAGTTGTTGCTTCGCACCGATCGCATCCTTGTGGCTAACAATGTTCGGCAGGGCACGCAGGACGGTGAGATTCGTGCGATGGACGGGCTGATCGTTACCACGTCACAACGGGTCTTGTTTGACGACTCGTTGTCGTACGTTGCGTTCCTGCAAGGTATCGAAGGTTCAGTGCATGCGGTACCGTGCTATCCTGGCGGCAATGAATACGAGTTCGAACTCGACTACTTGCCGCCGACGGACGGTTTCTCAGTTGACCCTGCAAACTACGCACTCACGACGTACACCATCGTGGAAGCCGGTGTGGGCGACACAGGAATGGCGTTCCTGGTGGATGAGCGTTCGTACGAAAGCCCTTCGACCTCGAAAGTGACTGCGTACAACTACGACGCGCGTTACTACGAGAACGACCTTGACAACTCCGCGCGCATTCTGCGTTACACGGATTACAACATCCCGTACAGCAGCGCCGACGACACTCAGAAAGAGACGGGTGGTTTCTGGGCTGAAGAGAGCTCTAACACCATTCCGCCGAGCTCAGACCCGCCATACGTCTTTGATACAGGATACAACGAGGATTAATCATGCCCATCGCACCAATCACCCCAGGCTTCTCTGCCTTCGCGGAGAAGCAAAACGAGATCATCGCAGCGGTCAACGCCCTGCAAAGCGTCGCGAACTCCCAAGTTATCTTCAACCAAGAGGGGGCAACTCCTTGCACGCTGGTTCTGCAACCCGGCACCTATGTTGTCTTTGCCACGAGTTCGGCGTACGAGGTGAACGGCGTGAACATGGGTTTGTCCATTGATGGCGTATCAATGTCTGGGCATTTGGGCAACGATGACGGCGGTCTGAACTTGTGCACCCTTTCCGGTGTTAAAGAAGTAGTCGTCACAGAAGAAGATTACGACATGGATATCACGCTCGCTGGGAGCGGAGGGATCTCGGTTGTGCTGGGGATTGCGTTTAAAATCGCATAAATGAAGCATGCTGCGGGCCGCGCTTTCGGGGGTACAGGCCGCGATCAGCTAGTGGCCGCAGCTACCCCCGCCACACTGGTGCTCGATCGCGTAACGGGGCCAAAACCCGGTCTCAGCTTCAGGCGCGAGCTTCCCAGTCTTGGTGTCGAAGTGTGCCCAAATGCCATCGATCTCAGCGATCAGTTGCGCATCAGTTGCGAGTGCGAACATTGCCAGATCCAGCGGCACCGCATCGTCCAGACACTCGAGCGTCAAGAACAGCATCTGTAGCGTCTGCCCAGGTGCATGGTTCTCACCTCGCAACTCGATGTAGCGGGTGCAGATGTGTTCGATGAGTTCTGCAATCATTGAAATAGGGGCCGAAGCCCCGCCTCCTTATGCAACCACGTTGAAGTGGAAGTGGACCATCGCGTGAAGGGCGCGCTCGCCGATGAAGACCGGGAAGAAGCGACCGTCGGTGTGGGTGTGAATGAAATAGGTCAGCTGATCGAACTGCTTTTCGCTCGAGGGGAACTTCTTCTCGACCGCCTTGACTGCGTTCTCGCGGGTTGCGTAAGTCTTGTTAGGTTCCAGGTTGATCAGGTGTGCCATTTCGTTTGCTCCGGTTGTTGCTGCGTTGTGCAGCGCATGACCGTTAATGTAGCTGAAGCATCAGACCCGTGTTGTGGATTTACAATCTGTTACATCTCTTCAGACGTAGTATCCGATTTCCTTCAGGGTACGCACACACCGTGCCAGATACCAGTCGTAGTCGATGTCAGTCGGAAACTCCTCCGGTAGCGTCATGCACGGTTTCGCACCGTCAGACATTGGCACCTTGTTCCCGCTCTTGGCTGCAACCATCTCCCCGCGTTCCTCGGTTGAGTAGTACCAACGAATCGACGCACCGAGGTACTCGCCCGCTTGCACTGCACCCCCGTTCACCTTGCGTACCGCGATGAACTTGGTGATGTCCTTGCATTCCCAGATCGTTTCTGCGAGCGGCTTCTTGTGCAGCAGCAGCGCCTCCACCGCGTCCATGCAGATTGTGGTCACAGGGTTCTTCGACAGCATTTCCCGGAAGTCTTTCTTCGACCACGGGTTGCCGTACACACCCTTCGTCTTCAGACCCTTGCCTTTCGCTTTGACCGCGATGTAGTTGTTGACGTTCGCGGAATAGATTGCGTCGTACTGGGTCTCTTCAGTCTTGAACCCAGTGTCGCGCTGCCACTGTGCAACGATGGCGTTCATGGTGTCACGCAAGTGATTCGGACACTTGATGACCACACCATCCGTATTGGCGCTCACGCACGGAATGCCTGCGAACTCCAGACGCTCGATAAGCATCAGCAGGGACAACTGACCAGTGAGCGTCACTTGGATCAACAGGTCGGGCGCATAGATGACGCTGAACATGGACCCGAGCTTACCGTAGGCGCCATTGATCGTAATCTTGAGCGACTCGGTAATGACCTTCCAGTGAGCTCGACCCTTCTTATCGCCAGCTTCGTCACATGCCTGCATGTTCTTCTTGGCCGCGATACGCTTCTCAACGATCTCGTTGAACACGCGGAGGAATGCTTGCCCCAGGTGCTTCGGGTACAACCCGAGGTTCAAGATGATCCGCGGGTAGTACGACTCAACGTCGATGTCGTAGAGCGTGTGCTGACTGTCACTGACGTGCGCTGCACGCTCCTCAGTGCTGTGCAGCCCGCCGATCCCCATCGTGTACGTACTGCCGTTCATCTTCAGCGACAGCTCTTTAATCACTTCGGGCATACCGACAGCACCGTGCTCGGCGACAACGAAGTCCGCGTGATACACAGTGCTGAGCGCCCAGTTGAGCAGGTCACTCTTGAATTGCAGGAAGTGGGGGACGTTGTACTTGTAGACGGTACCTGGGGCAATCTTCGGAGGGGCTGCGCGCGAGCCGGTCAGCTTTTGAATCTCCGACGCAATCACATGCTCAGCAATCTGCGCGTCACTGCGCGAACGCAGGTCCATGTCATACTGCTGGCTCATTGCTGTGCGCAACGCCAGCGGTTCGGCTAACGCCTCGTCTAGCAGCCCGGTATTCGACAAGTCGTTGATACAGTACCAACGAACGATTGCAATCTGGTCTTCCGACAACCATGTGTCAGGGTGGAAGGGCAGGTCTTGCATTCGCTTGCAGTGCAACCGACCCCCGTAGATCTTCAACGACGCATAGAGCGGCGCAACCTCGATCAGATCAACGTGGTCGCACTTCAGTTGCTTGACCTTGTGCACACGAAGCACGTCCGACGGGCGCTGCTCGGCAACGATGATGTCGTATGTCGCCTGCTTGAGCTCCGCGCAGTTCTTGCCCGCCAGCGCAAGGGACGCCATCGGGATGTCATAGTTCTTGCTATAGAACCCCACGACCGTGAAGTTGGTCATGATCCAACCGACGCGGTTGATGTCGAGCTCGGTACCGGGGCGCATCTCTGAGAACCACACCCAGCCGGTACGCTCGGACATGAAAGCGATCAGGAAGTAATTCTCATAACACTCGATGTCGAAGCGCAGCCGCTCGCGGTTCGCACACGCTTGCAGCAGCTCCTCGTCGGTCATGATGTGCTTGTTGAAAGCACGGGCCTCAGCAAGGCCGGGCAAGTATCCGGGCTGCTCCCAGGTGCGCTCCGGCGGTGTGCGCTTCGGAGGCTTTTCCTTGAGCTGCTTGACGACTGGCTCGTCGAACCAGAACATCCCTAGCGCATCTGCACGAGCCATTACATTCTCAGACCGACGATTGCCCCTCGCACACGGTCCCCGAAGAACATGGCGGGCCTCGGATAAAGCTTCCAATCGATACGCTCGGCTACCCCTTCGAGTAGCGCCAGCATCTCGATCTGGTATGACCCCTCTTCTGCGAACCCATCGACTTCCACGGTTGCACCTTCGTTTTTTTCAAGCGAGGTGCACAACGCACCCTCCTGGAAGTATATGCGACCGATCTTGTCCACGAAGGGTTTGACTTTGCGCAGGCCTTCGAAGATAGCGGGGTTGATGGCGGTAGGGCTCGACTCGACGTCAAACACCTTGCTCAAGTCCGGCCACTCGGTACTGAGCAGGTTCGTACGCACCCAGCGACCATCAGAGAAGTGCAGCGTGAGGCTGTGGTCATCCGCCTGCCCGTGTGTCGGCGCTTCGTCAATACGCAGCACTTCCTTGATTGCGGGCGAGGGCAGGCAGCATTCGATCGGGAAGTTGGAACCAGCCCAGTATTCGATCAGCGTCACGTTGTTGGTGGCGAACATGCTTTGACCACGCAACAGGATGCCATTCGACCACGGACGCGAAGCGTCGTCACCGATGAAGGGCGCAATGGCCTTGATGCCCTTCAGGAACACTTCACCATCAAACTGGAAGTCGGTACCGGTCGGTTCGACGTGTGGTGTCTCGGTGTCAACGCAGTCAATGAAGGTCTTGAAGCCACCGCTGCGCACGCTCAGGCGTCCTGCCTTCGTCATGGACAGGGCCACCGTATCGTCGCACTGCCGGATCGCACGCACGAGGGAGTCGGCTTTGGGAGTGCAGTCGATGTCGAACGCTATGGGCGAGCATAGCGCCAGCGTACCGTTGAACCCACGCACACGACCGTTCTCGATACGGAAGTGGGTCAGTGCTGGCAGGAAGTCCTTCTTCGCTACCGCGCCCATCACGAACTTGAGTTCCTTGAGCATTACACGACGTCAGTTTGGTTGTGCATGTCTTCCAGCGCTTGGATGCGCTGGTTGAGCGTCACGTTGGCAGCGAGCAGACGCTCGTTCTCGGCCTCGAGCTTGGCGATGCGCGTGTCGATGGGGGTCGTCAACACGGTAAGGCGCTTGCGTGCCTTTTCCACGTCGTCGCCGTTCTCTTCCAGTACCTTCTTGACTGTGAGAATCGGGACCGCGAATTCCGCAGCCAGCGCGCGTTGTTCTTCGACTGTAGCCATTAGAAGAGCTCCTGTACTCGTGCTTTGAACCGTTCGTTATTCTGTGCATTCATCATCGTGTTAATGACGCCGAATGCCCACAGATTGTACGCTGCACGGGACTCGTACACGGTTGAGAGACGTTCGTAGGTAAACCCTTGTTCCTCGAGCATGCGGAACACGTAGTCCTGCTCGAGTGGCGTCAGCGTGGTGGCATGCTGGCCAGCATCGTGTCGACTGGGTGACTTCGTGGATACACTGAGAGGACCGTGTTGGGGCGTGACAATCGACCCGAAGGCTGCTGACTGGATCCACGATGAAGAGTCACACGAATACCACGGATATCGTTCCATGATGGGAATGGCCGTGATCCCGAACCCGTGCACCTTGAGTCGTGGACGACCGCTTCCATCTGTGAGAAATCGGTCCCAGATACGATCCAGCCAGATACAGAGCTGCTTCGTACTGGAACCCACCATACCGCCGAGTGTGATGTATTCGTAGTTCGCAACATAGTGCTCAAGATAGCGCTCATCCTCCCCCGCGTGGAAGCACGGGAGCGGCTTGGCGCCGCGCAGCTCCATCTCGTACTGGTTGCGCCACGTCTGGAGTGGGTCGCCGATTCCGTCAAGGACCGATGCCATAACGACCCCGTCTTCGACGCGCAGGATGTCACGGTTGCGATGGATGTACTCGCAGTATTCGGCGACGGAAAGTTCGACACCAAGAGTGAACGCGGAGAAGGCACCGCTGTCGAGGAAGATGGATGCTCCGTCAGCTCGCATCTCGTCGACATAACGCTGTTTTCCAACATAATGCCATGATTCCAATACGTCAGGGACCGCTTGAACTAATTTGCGTTCATGATCCGTGAGCTTCACATATCTGTTTTGCCCTTGTCTATAACCGTTTGTATAGAGCGCAGCCATATAGATATTCATAGCAGAACCTTATTATGTTTAGCGCGGTTCTCTTTTCTCGGCAAGTACTGAAGATTCGCAAAGACATGCAAACCTGAAACCGTCTTTCCTTGTAGGGGCAGAATGTGATCGACTTCATATCCTTCTGGACAGTTTACATAGAACTCTTCAATAAGTTCCGTTTCTGACCATGCAGGAACGCGAAGCGCTCGTAAACCCCGGTAGGTGCTCGCTTCTGCTTTGATTTTTGCAGCGTTTCGCTCGTAATAGTTACGTTGTATCTCATTGCACTTACCGCGATTCAGTTCGCGGTATTGAACCGTGAGTTGTTTGTACTTTTCGGGATTGTCACTGTAATAGCGGCGTGCATCTTCACGAGCACATTCCGCACATCCGCCACTGACATAACGAAAATCAATATGTTCGCGTTTGCAAGGTTTACCCGTGAAGTAATGTTTCAAACCGACCGCTCTAGCGTCTTTGCAAGTTATGATCTGCATAGCGCTATTCTACCCGGTCACTGCGCCAATCGCAAGAACTCGGCACGAGTCTGAGGTTCGTCCTTGATGACACCGCGGAGTGCCGTCGTCACCGTGTGGTGTCCTTGTTGGCAGATGCCACGCGACTCCATGCACATATGGCGCGCCTTGATCAGCACACCGACTCCCAAGGGTTGCAGGTGCTCCACCAGCGCGTCTGCGATCTGCACCGTCATGCGCTCCTGCACTTGCAAGCGCCGCGCGTACATATCCGCAAGGCGCGACAGCTTGCTCAACCCCACAATCTTGCCGTTCGGGATGTATGCAATGGTTGCGGAGCCGATGATGTCAGCGAGGTGGTGTTCGCACTTCGAGTAGATTGGGATGTTGACCACGCTCACCATCTGGTCGTAGTCACTAGCGCCGTCCTCGAACGACTTCAAGATGTCCGCTGCACGCATGCCGTAGCCTTGCGTCCAGAATGCCCAAGCTTTGGAGACCCGCTCAGGGGTTTCAGTCAAACCCTCGCGATCACAATCCGGTTCCACCGCACGCAAAAGAATTTGCGTTGCTTCCTCGATGTCGTTCAGTTCGATCTGATGCAACTTCCGCCCTTCGCTCATACCACTGTCTCCGTTTCATAGATGGCGCTGTTCGCGCCGTGTTCAGACACTTCCACGCTGTGAACCCAGCAGCGTGGCGCGTACCCGTTGTCCTTCAACCAGATCTGTGCACACTCGAAGATGAGCTTGGCGAACGCTTCGCACCCGGTTGCAGGCACAACTACTGCACGGCAGATATCAAGCCCTGCGAGCGAGCACAGAAGGTCCTTGTGCGGATCGTCCTCGGCCACGAGAAGGGTGTGGTCAAACGTATCCTCGAGCCAGCTCTTGAGGCTCTTCATGCTGCCGAAGTCCACGCACCAGTTGCGCACATCCAGCGCGTCACAACCGAACGTGAACTTCACTTGCAAAGCGTACCCGTGCAAGTGCCTGCAATGGCTCTGTGCACGCCATTGGCGGAAGCACGAAGACAACCCTGTCTCATGCGTGAACGTCTTTGTCGACTTGATCGGCATACTCAATGACCTCGGTTGCGTTGTTGATTTCGAAAGCGGTGCGACGCATGAAGCAAGGGCCACAGGTACCGCAGTGGAGCTCACCCGCACGGTAGCAGCTCCAAGTCAGATGCATGGGTGCACCGTTGCGGAGGCCCAGCTTCACGATCTCGTGCTTCATCATGTTGCCGACGGGCATGATAACGCGCAGGCGTTTCCCGTCACCAACGGCGAACGGTAGCAGGTCGTTGAACTTGTCGATGAACTCCGGTTCGTTGTCAGGGTAGGCACCAGCTTCCTCGAGGTTGTTGCCCAGCACAAGCGTCTCGAACCCGTTGGCCTCGGCGTAGGCCGTTGCAACGCTCAAAAGCAGCAGGTTCCTGGCGGGTACCCACTCGTGGGCAAATTCGGCCCCAGCTTCGCCCCCAGCCACCTTGCTGTCGGGATCCAGCAGAGGCGAGTCCTTCTTGCTGTACACGGGAAGCGGGAAGAGCGTGACCTTGCAGTTGAGCGCCTTACCGACCGCTTGCACCGCTTTCACCTCAGGACCTTCCGCACGGCTTCCGTACAGGAAGTGAATCAGTTCGATGTGGTACCCCATGGCCTGAGCCTGGGTCGCGCTGACCACACTGTCTAGGCCGCCGCTGCACACAACCAGGGCACGCGCCCCGAAGCTCGGGTCACGGTAGTTGGTTGTGAAGCGGTTGATCTTGGCGCGCCCTTCACTGAACCGGAACAGGTTGACCGTGTACGGTTCAACCATCTTCGGCGTGTACTCGCTTGGGAACGAACGACGCGTGCTGCCGAAGAACAAACCGACAGGCGTCTCGATATACCACACCGGACGGTAATTGCAAGCGACCAGAATCTGATCCACATCGTGTGTGGCGGCCAGGATTGCGTAGCTGCCCCGCAACTGTGACACGACCGACTTGAACTTCCCGTGGTCGGTCGCGTTGCTGGTACCGAAATCTCGGTCAGCTTGTGCAAGCAACTCAGGGATCACTGCGCTGTCGATAGCAGACGGGTGCGGGACATCAAGCACGCGCAGCTTCTTGTCGTTCGCAATCGTGCCGTTGTGCACAACCGACCAGCGACCGACATCATAAGGTTGCTGGTCGTGCACTGCCTTACGCTTGATGAACTCGGTCGTCGGTTCTGCGCGCATGTTCCCAACGAGCACAGCGCTCTCCGTCAGCACGTGCAGGTGAGGTGCTTTGCCGATATGGCGGTCGCTTGCGCTCTCGACAGAGCGGTGCGACGTGACGTCCATCTTGTCTTCGTAGTCTCGCCACCGCAGTGTCCAGCCGCGCCCATCACGCCCACGCTCATGGCTGCGTTCGTACAGCGTCTTCAGGATCCGGTTGGCTTCGGCCAGACCGCTAGCGGTGGTGACATGCACCAGGGCACCAAAGACTGAGCACATCAGGCGACTCCGATCAGCTTGTGGATTTGAAGTTGCAGCGTGTACCCGTGCTTCATGCACGACTCGACGCATGCGGTGAGATTCATCTCCGAGATGAACGGCGTTCCGGCTTCCGCGGGTTGAAGGTAGATCAACGTGTCGTTCTGGAAGTCATGCCAGTAAGGGCGCCAGACACGGCCGACAACCGGGTGGTCAAGCACCTGCACGGGCAGCCCGTCCGCAGGGTCAACGCTGCTGGCGGACATCACGTACTTATAGGCGAAGGCAACCTGTTGAACGGATTCCTGCACTTGATGCGTCTTGGGGCTGCACACGACGTAGACACCATGCTTCTGCACTGGGTCCGTGTTGTACTCGACCTCATCCAGACTCGGCGCAGGGAGCGTGCCGTTCGTCTCGATCTGCACGTAGTACCCTGCGCCCACCAGCTCTTCGAGCAAACGTGTCAAGGCAACAGGTTGACGGAAAGGTTCGCCACCGGTGATCACGACAAGCCCGTTCGGGCGCAGGGATTCCACGTGACCGACAACCGTGTTCGGACTCATCAGCACGCGCGAGGAGGTGTACTCGGTATCACACGCGGGGCACTGCAAGTTGCAGCCACTGAGCCGAACAAAGACACAAGGGACGCCACAGAAGGGCCCTTCCCCTTGGATGGTCTCAAAGATGCTGTGCACCTCGAGATCAGAATTGTTCTTGGAAAGCTTCTCGATCGGTTGGAGATTGATCACTCATCACCTCGGGTAAGTTGCAGGCAGGGCCTGGGGGTTTCCGTCAGGGTGAATGCACACCCCGCAAACGGTTAGTTTACCGCAGCGGGGTGTGATGCTGCGCGTGGATTACGCAGCGGCGCCGGCGTTGGCTTCGGGCGCGACAGGCTTCACAGCCGTCGGGTTGTCGACGCGGCCGACCACGCCGTTGAACTTGCGCCAGCGGGCGTACTCGGCGCGCACGTTGGCCTCGTTCAGGTTCTGGGCCTTGGCGATCTCCATCGACTCACCGATCGACGCAGGGGCACCGCGCTTCTGCGACACCTGATCGAAGATGGCCCAGGCCTTGCCGCACAGACCGTCAGCCTTGGGACGGCGGACGCCGTTCTGCTCGGGCATGCGCGAGGCTTGCTTGGCCGCTTCGGCATCGGCCTTGGCCTTGGCCTTCGCATCGGCCTTGGCCTTCGCATCGGCTTCCTTGGCAGCCTTCGCATCAGCAGCAGCCTTGGCCTTGGCTTCCTTGGCGTCAGCAGCAGCCTTCGCCTTCTCGGCCTTCGCAGCGTCAGCCGCAGCCTTCTTCTCTGCCTTGGCAGCCGCAGCAGCTTCGGCCTTCGCAGCCTTTTCGGCAGCAACTTGTTCGGGGGTCTTTTCGGACATGGTGTTCACTCCTGTGGTTGATAAAAGCGTCTTGATTGACGTGATTGCACTGTAGCGGCAAACGAGGGTTCTTGCAAACTGCAAAGTCAGATACGATTTTTCTGCCAGTTGCCCAACTCATTGGACGAACTGGTGCGCTTCACATCATGCTCCCGTTCAAGGGTGTTCATGATCTCCTTGCGCAGTGCAAGCACCGCCTTCGGATCCGTCGGCTTGCCAGCTGCCGTCCACATAGCGTCAGCAACCGACCACACTTTGTCGCGTACCCCTGCGGTACGCGGTGCGCTGGTGCCGGCTGTGCTGCCCGATCGAGTCGGGGCTGCCGTATGGGTGGCGGCTTGCGCGATCTCGGCCTGTACGCGGGCCAAGGCTGTTGCTTCCTGCTCTTCCGCATCCGGGTACAGCAGCTTCGTGATCCCCTTGTGGTTGGCAGCAAGGGTCACCTCATCGTCATGCAGCCTGCGTGCCACCTTCGGATACGCAAACTCAAAAAGATCCGGTGCGGCTTGTGGGACCAGCTTGCCGGGGACGTAGATGTAGATCTCGTCATCCCCATCGGCAAGTCGACTCGCCTGAGCTCGCACCTCGATAGGGTTGATGTTGTCTTCCGGCAGTCGCTGCACCAGCTCCATGAGAACCGCTGTGATGTGGTCACCAGACCATACGCACGTCTTCTCGCCTGTCAGGTTGCAATAGAGCTTCCGCTTCTCGAGATCGGTGTACCCGTGGAGGAACGTGACACCATACGCGCAACAGACGGTTGTGACCACATGGGGCGCTTCGATCACCGTGAGGTAAGAGAGCGCACGCTGGTTCTGGTGCTTGCGCATGACGCGCAGGTTCGAGCGATCGATTGTGACGTACATGATTACTTCTCGATCTTGAGACGGTCGCTGGTCATCGGACGGTGCAACTTGAAGTCCGCACCAGCTTGAGCGCCTGCATTCTGCGCATACGGGTCGATTTTCATGTCATTGCGCTTCGTCTTCGTGAGCTCCCGGCCGTAGTGGTTCTTCTTGACAAGCTCAGTGGCTGCCACTTCTTTTTCTTCGAGAGCAAGGGCCTCCACTTGCGCACGCACCGCTTCGAGCCAGCCGATCTGAAACCCTGCACGAGCGCCGCGTTCCTTGCGGAGGTAGGGCTTTTCTGAAAGGTGCTTGGCCCACGCAGCATTCATCGCTCGGTGCACAACGGTCTGGCTGTAGCACGCAAGCATCACGCGGTCTTCGCGCCCGAACCAGCGGATGACGTAGGACTTGTCGCTGACACGAACTTCATGTTCGACCACGGGCTCCACCCCGAAGGCTTCCTTGATCAGGTTCACCAGGATCACAAGCACCAGCGGGAGCTTCTTGTTCACTTGGATCGGAACGCGGACGCAGTCGTTGCCGAAGCCTACCGCGCCGATCTCGGCGTCTGTGACGCCGTACTTCGTCATCAGCTTTTGTGCCATCCCGAGAGCGACTGCGGCTTCCGCGCTGTTGTCACCCCGGCTGTTTTCAGCCATCGTCAGGCACTTCTTGATTCGTTCGAGGAGCTTGGTGCGATCCATGATTTGACGCACCCTTGCGGGTGCGTTCCGTGTTAGTTGCTGGCAGGCTGCAAGTTTAGCTTACTTGCCGGTGATGCCGTTGAACTTGCGCCACTGGTAGAACTCGATGGACGCGTTGTTCGGGTTCCAGCCTTGGGTCTCGGCGTGGGCCTTGACCATCTTGGCGGTGACCACGTTGTCCGGTGCGTTGGCGCGCAGCACATCGCAAGCGTCCCACACTGCGCGGCAGAGGCCACCGATGCTCGGACGGGTGATACCGTTCTGCGTCGGACGGTTCTTTTCGATACCGCGACCGGTACCTTCAGCGCGAACCACGGTTTCGGTCTTGGCCGATTGCGGGACTTGCGCTGCACCGTTGCCGGTCAGCTGACCCAGTGCGAAAGCACCGAATGCGCTTGCTTGCTTCTGATCTTCGACAGAAGTCTCGTTGGAGACTTGCTCGCCGGTAACTTCGACACCGTCTTGGTCCACGTTGTTGCTGCCAGCGGGGGTGCCGTCTTCGTTGACGTAGAAGCCCCACTTGCCGTCGACCTGCACCAGGACACCTTCGATCATGTTCTCTTCCATCTTGCCCTTGAGAGCGCGCTTGGCCTTGCTCTTTTCGCTGTAGGACTTGAAGGTGGTGTTAGCTGCGTTCATTTCGTTTCTCCTGTTTGTGCGCAACACCGTGTTGCGCATGAGTTGTACTGTAGGAGACTGATTGAACTGTGTCAACGACTAAATCACTTCCTTACAAAGAGTTACATTTCAGAAGGGGATGTCGTCATCCAGGTCGTCGAACCCTGGCACCCTGTTAGCAGGGTCAGACCTGCGCGCAGTCTCCTCCACGGACATAGCTGCACGCGTGCCCTGCACGTCAATCGTGGGCACTTCGTCCGTGGGGGCAATGGTGCCGAACGCAGACCCGTCAAAGCACTCAGCCAGGATCTCCGGATAAGGCTTCTTGTTGGTCCAAACGTTCAGGTGTGTCGCGGGCTTAAGATAGTCGGCGCATACCTCCAACGCGTCCGCAGTGCTAGCGGGGAACGGTTGTGTTGTGTGCTCGCGCCACCATTGCTTCGCCTTGCGCTGTGCGAAGTTGTTGTGCTCGATACAGACGTACCGCGTGAACAACTTCAAGCCACAGTAATAGCTCACCTTGAGCATGGGCGGGACACCTTGCTTGATGTGCTCAGCGTATGTCAGGTAATCGACCTTGAACATCTCGGTCACAGGTAGCTCGCCACTGATCAGCGCATCAGTGCTTGCTTGTGCCTTCAGTTTCGTCATGGGCGGCGGGAACTCTGCACCGCAGTTCTCACAGTGCGTGCGCGCTGCATGCTGCCACGTATCACATACCTCGCAGCACTTGACCGGAGCGTCGCCCGCAGCTTCGCCTTTCTTGCGTGGGATGCGCGGGTTGTTGACCTGCCCGAGTCGCTTGGTGTTGCCCGCGAAGTCAAGCACCAGACAGTTCTGCTTACCGGTCTCAGGACTGGGGCGCGTGCCCCGACCGAGCATCTGCACCCATAGGACAGTCGATTGCGTGGGCCGCAGCATCAGGATAAGGTCGATGGCAGGAAAGTCAAGGCCTGTGGTCAGTACGTTGTTGTTCGTCGCTGCACCGTACTTGCCTGCCTTCCAGTCGCGGATTGCAGCGTCACGTTCCTTGTCACCCATCTCGCTGTGGATGGCAATAGCACTGATACCGAGCTGGTTCAACATCTGTGCAGTGTGGATAGCGTGCTCAACCCCTGCACAGAAGACGAGCCAATGGTTCCGGTCGTTCGCCTTGTCGATCGCCTCGAGGCACGCTTGCTCAGTGATCTCGTCCTTGTCAACTGCGTTTTGCAGCTCGCCAGGAATGAACTCACCGCCACGCATGTGCACACCATCCGTGTCAAGCATGTAGGTCGTGCGCTTGGGGATGAGTGGTGAGAGGTACCCTTCCGCAATGAGCCGGTTGAACGCGTCTTCACCAGTGATGTCAAAGCAGATGTCCGTGAACAACCCTGCATCGGTGATCAGCCCTTGCCCGAGGCGCCACGGGGTGGCAGTGAACCCGATCACCTTCAGCTTTGGGTTGATGCTACGCAGCCCGCTGATGAAGGCCTGGTACATCGTTTCTTCGCTGGGCGAAACAAGATGTGCCTCATCGATCAAGATGAGGTCAATGTGCCCAAACTTGGCCCAATGCTTTGCGACCGACGCAATGCCCGCGAAGATAATCGGATGGTGGAAGTCCCGCTTGCCGAGCCCTGCACTGTTGATACCGACTGGCGCGCTGGGCCACTGGGAAAGAAGCTTCTCATAGTTCTGCTGGATGAGCTCCTTCACGTGCGTGAGCATCATCACGCGTTGATTCTTCCAGTGCCAGTAGATCGCTTCGAGCAGCGCAGCGATGACGACTGACTTACCCGTGCCCGTCGGCATTGCGACAAGCGGGTTGCCGTCCTTGACAGCGAAGTAATCGAAGATCGAGTTGACAGCCTGGATCTGATAAGGGCGTGGCGTGCGACGGGTCATTTGAGCACCGAATAGTGATCGCATCCAATCAGCTGGCGCTCTTTCGTCAACTCGAAGTCTTCACCGAGATGGTTTCGCTTGGGGTCGAGCAGCAGCTGGCGACGGTCTTCGCTGGTACACAACCACGAGCCGTCCAGTTGTGGTTGACTGAACTTGCAGGTACGGCAGTTCTCAAGAGGCTGCGCACCGTCGTGACAGACAGCGTGATGGTCACACCATTTGCACTTATAGAACGAACCCGACTCGTTGATCTTCTTGGGTGGGCCTTTCAGGAACACGATGTTCTGACCGCGATCCAGGAACTGGTCAGCCACGCTGGTGTCGAGCTGCACGATCTCGCCGTACAGCAAATCGTCGTTCTTGTTGACAGCGAGGTACAGTGCGGCAGGCAAACCCATCTTGCGCATGTACATCTGCATCTGCACGTAATGCTCGAACTTGCTTTCGCGTACACCTTCACCGCTGAACTCAACCGGCTTGCGGAACGCCTTCGGGTTCTCGAGGTACTTGAGGTAATCTTTCCAGTTGTCGCCCGCCAGTTTCTTGAAGCTGGCGTCGTTGTGCGTCTTGAACTCGAGCAGGATCGCCAGGCCGACAGGTACGTCCGGGATACCGATAGCGATGCCGTCACCTGCGCCGCCTACGTGCCCGCCAGCGTGATAGATGCGGTACTGCTTACCCTTGTCGTCTTGCTGGTAGACCTGCACCCCGATGGTGAGCAGCATCGCAATGAAGCGTGCTTCTTCCAGGTGCCCGCGATTGAAGAGGCGCAGCGTGCGCCCCTCGAAGTTAGCTTTCGCGGTCCATCTGAAACCGTACCAGATGGCTCTCGCACATTCCTGCCCGACGATGCTGGCACCCAAGTGAGCACGGAATCCGTCGTCTTGACCCCGATACGCGTCATCCATGTGCGGGATGACCTTGCCAAGATTGACGCGGTATGCACCGCCCTGATCCGCCTTGATAGCAGCATCGATACCAAGCACCGTCTTTGGCGCCAAAATTACTTGCATGTCAACTCCGATTAAAAATGGGGGTCACAGACCCCCATTTATCAACGAACAGAACGTGTCAGTTCAGCGCTGCCACGGGGGAGTGGCGACCTGCGCGGTAGCGGCCGGGTTCGGCTGTTGCTGCACGGGTTGTTGAACCGGCTGTTGCTGCTGTTGGAACTGCGGCTGCTGAACCGGCTGTTGCTGGAACTGCGGTTGCTGCTGGAACTGCGGCTGTTGCACGGGCTGCTGGACAGGTTGCTGGACCTGTTGCTGCACGGGTTGCTGCTGACCCCAGGGTTGCTGACCGCCCTGCGGGGGTTGCCAGGGTTGCTGCTGTTGCACGGGCTGCTGCGGCTGCGCGCCGGCCTGGGGCTGCGCAAACTGCTGAGTCGGTTGCTGGGTACCACCGAACGCGGCAGGCGGCTGCACGGGCTGTGCTGCGGGACCGCCGAAGCCTGCGGGGATGCCCAGGGCGGGACCGCCGGCGCCGGGGGTAGGCTCATTGATGTTCTTGAAGGAGGTGATCTCGTTCGAGTCCTCGTACGTGTCACCCTTGGCCGGGTCTTGGTTGCCCTTGCGGACCTTCAGCTTCACCTTCAGCGGGATGTTGTGGAGCTGTTGGCTGTCGGCCACTTGCAGGATGCCGACAGCGTGCGCGATGGCGCTGAGTTGCTTGTACGCGATCTCTTGTGCGACCGGGTTGGCGTTCTTGATGTTCAGACGGGTGAACACCTTGCGGCCGGCGTACTCGCCATCGAGGATGTTGAAACGGCAGCTCAGGTACATGCCGCCGGTCTGCGCGTTGTCCTTCGTCGGCTTGAGCTCCGACTCGTCCATCGCAACGTTGTACCAGGCCGGAGGCAAGACCTCCATGCCAAGGTCGGGAGCGACGCGCGAAGCGTCGAAATTGAGTTGTGCCATGTGGTCAGACTCCTAGAATTTTGTTGAACAGTTGAGCCAGGTGAGGGGGTTCCATCGCAGCCAGGACACCTGAACGATCCTTGGCCACGAACTGAAGATCGGGCTGCGTTTGCAGGAACCGATATGACTCGCCTTGGGGCGTCTTGTTGACCCCAAGGCGAAACACTTCGTCGAAGAAGTACGGGAGTTTGTTCCCGAGCTTCGATCCAGGCATGGCCGGTCCGTACTTGACCACACCTGTCAATTCATCCTTGGTGGGCTCCTGCTTCGCCACGACGAGCACATGCTTGTTCGGGATGTCGCGGAACGCGCGCACAGTGGTCTCCATCTTCTCGATGAGCTCACCGTAGGCCTGGCGCGGGTCCTTCACTTGCCGCTTCGCGTTGTTGAGAATGACTTCCGCCATTTCGCTGATGCTGTCAAGCGCCACGCTTTCGAAGGCAGCCGCTTGCGCGGTGTAGCACCACTCGTAGGCAGCCTTGAGGTCTTCCACGCTGCCGATCTTGATGATGGGCATGTCATAGGTGATCGACGGGTTGCCCACACCGAACAGACGCTCGAGGTTCGGTCGACGCAAGGACAGAGCACCGGACTCGGCGCTGATCAGCACGGGCTTCGGAAGCGTTGCGCAAAGCACTGTCTTTCCGATGCCGGAATCGGCGTACACAAGGCACTTGATACCGTTGCTGACCGACTCCTGGGACGCAGTAGAGAACTGAATCATTTAACCCCTTTGCTGTGTCACGTATTGTGTGCTATTTAGCCAGATATTGCACGCTTCAGATATCGCTATCTGCGCGGAAACTCTGGAAGGTCGGGAAGCGCGGTTTGTCCTTGATACCCTTGGGGAAGAACTGAAACTTGATCGTCTTGCCAATGATCTCGTGCTGGTTCTCGAAGTAGCGTTTGCGTTCGGCATGATCCAGCCGACCCGCTGCAACCGTGATGAGCTGGTTCTGCATCATGATCAACTTGCCATCGACACGAACATCCTTGCAGAGCTTGCATTGCAAGTTGCCGACCAGCCCGTTCGGCACCATGTTCTCAGCATGCGTGCTGCGCTCCGTGTACCCGTGCGGGTCCAGCGTTGCTTCGTTGAGGTTGGATTGCCCTTCCTCAATCCCTACGACGACCGCTTCTTCCTCGATGAACCTCTTCACGCGCAACAGTCCGCCTTCGGTCGGAGTGCTGCGTCCTTGCTTGTGGAGGCCGTTGGGATCGCGCAGGATTGATCCTTCGTATCCTTCAGCCAGATGCTGTGCGTCGATCTCGTTGAGCTCGTCCAGCGTGTGCACCAGCCTGCTCGGCACGACGCGCAGGCTGCCGTAACGCTGATGTGCGTACACCAGTTGGAGCTGCCGAACCCGCTCACAGAGCATCTCGTAACGCTTGATGTAGGGCAGGTCCTTGGTGAGTTCGCCAACCCAGTCGAACAGCCACCAGAGCGTGAAAGGCTGACCCTCGATACGATTGAGAGCACTTGTGGTCATGCGACACAGATCGGAATGCGTTTCAGGTCCAGCGGCAAGCTCACCATCAAGACCCATCAGCTCAGGATCGCTGTAGAGCTGCGTCGTGTAGCGGTTCGCGTGCTGCTTACCGGAGCGGCCGGTAAGCGTACCGAGCATGTTGAGGGCACGCACCCCGTCGATCTTCGGCTGCACGAGCAGCGGGAACTTGAGTTTCGACTCGACGTAGTCATCTGCGAGCATCGGTTTCATTCTGCGGCCCTCGTTGCGTGGCTGCCGTGCAGCGGGATCACGTTGTCCGACGCAAGCGGTTTGACGCTCACGTAATGGGTGCTATCTGTCAGGCCACTTGTACGCATGACCGTCGAGTCCTTACAGAACTCGCAACCCTTGCCGAAGTCCGTCATCACAGGTTTGAAGCTGCTGCTCAGGCAGCGAGGGCATTGAGTGTTCATTCCTGCTTCCTTCCGAGCTTGACTTCCTTCTCCGTGCCGCACGTGCTGCACTCCTTGATTGCGGGGTTTTCGGGGTTCGTGAACGTACCCGCTTTCCAGCGCCACGAATGCTTGTGCCGACCCATGCATTCCCCTTTGACGGAGATCTGCTCGGGCACCTTGGTTGCGCCGTCGTTTGCGTTGTTCATTGAAGCTCCTTGAGAACTAGCTTGTAAAGGTCCATCAGCCCGGGGAGGTGCGGTTCCAGGAGTTGGATGGTCGCTCGTGCGTATTGCTGTGATTCGATCTGCGCGTGGCTGTGGTCGCGCAGTACCAGGAACGACATGAACAGGTTGCGCAGGCTCATCGTCGTCATCCAGTGCGTGTAGTGGTTGACGTGCAGCTCGAGGCGTGCCTGTTCCATCGCAATACCGTCAGCGATGGATTGCTCGTACGAGCGGTAAGACAGCTCGCAGTTGGCCTGGAGGCGCATGCGGTACCGCTCGCCCGCGTCAACCTGCACAGGGTCGTTGAGGTCGATGGGCTTGCCACCTTGCTTCTTGTCCTTGGACTGGATGAGCACATCCGCAAGCTCAGGGATGTACCACTCAGCAGGGAGTTGGATGTACCGTGCCGACGCCTCGTTGATGGTTTGCGTGCGCTGCCGTACCAACTGGCGGGCGACGAAGATCGGGAGCTTCATCTCGAGCCACACAACGATCGTCTCGAACGGCGTCATGTGCTTGTTGACGAGGAGGTAGCGGTTGAGCTTCATCTCCGTGTCGTACGTGCGGTCCTGGTCCTGCCCTTCGAAGGACAGACGCGCAGCGTTGGCGACGTCGGTGTCGTCTGCGTCGAAAGGCCGCTCCGTGCCGCAGTTGTTGGGCTGCGCTGGATCGATCGGGTTGAACGTGCGCCGAGTCGGACCCGCGATGTTGCGCAGCTTGACGAACCCGTGGTCGAGGACCTTGATGATGTCCTTCATTGTGCCGCTCCCGGGGCAGCCAGCTGGCCGGCCTGCAACTTGGCCACCGCTTCGTCAAAGAGCTTGCGCCCGATGCTGTCGGCTGGCAGGTGCTCCATGAACTTGCCCTTCAGCAGCTCCCGCTGGTGCTCGCGTTCGGCGGCGCGTGCCAGCTGCATGAAGTTCGCTTCTTCGACCAGCGTGCGGTCGTACTCGGCGCGGTCCACCTTGTTGACGATCCACTTGTAATCGAACGGCGCGTCCAGGTCGATCTCGGGAACGTCGTGTACCTTGACCACGGTAGCGAACGCGAGCATGTCGTCGCGTTCCACCATGACGGTCTGGCCGACTTGCAGGCCCAGCGACTTCTTGGCCTTGTACGTGTAGAGCTTGTGCGGGGACGCACGGCTCGGACGGTCGGGCTGCCCGTTGACGACGGTGCGCTGCCAGGGTGCAGGGTCTTGCAACGATTCGACCGCTGCAACTTGGTAGTCGCGATAGGCCTTGACGTTGGCATGCGCGATGGCGTCAGCTTGGAAACCCCGCAGGCTGTGCTGGCCCATGATGACCTGCACAGTGGTGTAGTCCTCACGCAGAAGCGTCAGGATGTGCTTGTTTTGCATCTTCGTTCTCCTTGAGTAGGAATGCGTCACGCGCTTTGCGCATTTCGCGTCGTGCACGTCTGTCGCATGAGTTGTTCGACAGGGACCGTGCGTCTGTGGTTGAGGAGTGGCCCTTCACATGCCGCCACTCGATTTCAAAACTGCCTTGCCTCTTGAGGTCCTTGAAGTATCTGTGGACTGCTTTCTCCTCTTCGTTGAGCTCAGTTCGAGAACCGTCGAACGCGGATATGGCTGCTAAGCAGTCTACTTGAATCAGCAGCTCATCATGCTTCTGGATGACACCGTGTTGCATACCCGCACGCATCGCGTACACGATGGCGCGCATCTCTGCGACCACGTTGTCCCGGCACAGCGTCTTGAAGACACCGTGGCCGGGTAGCTTGCCCCGTGCAGCCGCAATCCAGAACCCGTACCCAGCGATTCTGGTGTTGGGGCAGAAGGAGGCGTCAGCTAGCAGGGTGACACGCATGTGGTCACTTCCGTTGCTTGTTCGGATCGTTCTTGGCAGGCAGCTCGATCTTCATCTGCGGGCTGCCGTCCTTGATGATCAGTGCACGGTCGACGACCTTCTGCTGCTCAGTCGTGAGCGTGTTGTACTCCGACTTTGCGAGCGAGGGCTTCCATTTGAAGACCTTGTTGACATTGATGCCGTTCTGCTCGAACACAGAAGGGCACGGCACATCGTTCTTACCGAGCATCTTTGCGGACATGGCTTCCAGCACACCTTCGTCGACATCGCGCGTGACAACCCGCTGCGCGTTGATCTGCCAGCCGTCGGGAAGAGGGGTCTTGTTGGTGCCTTCCTTGGGGTTGACGAACATGGTCTTGAAGATCTTGATCCGCATCAACATCTCGGCCGCCTTGGCCTTGTTGAGCGTCTCGGTCAGCTTGTACCACTCGAACACGTCTTCCTTAACGAGCTCGTCGCTGGGCAGCTTGCCTTCAGCAATGAGGGTCCGGTTCTTCGCATCACGTTCTGCACGTGAAGGAAGTTGGTCGAACGTCAGCGCGACCTTGGGGGCTTCGGGAGCCCCCTCCTGAACAACAGAGGGGTCGAACATGCTTAACTCCCCTTACGAGCGATGTTGAGCTCCACGACGAAGGAGCCATCCAGCAACAACTTCTGGCGCTCGATAGGCAGGGCTTCGAACTGCGCACCCAGCGTCTGGAGCAGATCGGCACGGTAGCCGTCCCAGCTCTTGCGATGCTTTTCGGCATCTGCACGATCCGCAGCCATCTCGCGTACGACGTCCGCACCATTAGCCTGGCCCATGAACTTGCGCGGTTCGCTCGGGACGCGCGTAGGAACACGTTCACCCAGCGGGATAACGGCCGGCACAGCGGCGACAGGGGCCGGCGCAGGCGACGCAACCGCCAACGCCTCGCCCTTGTCCTTGTCTGCGCGACCCTGGGCCTGTGCGTCGCTGTACGTGCCCGAGGTGTAGCGCTTGTCCAGCTTCGCGTGGTTGCAGGCGTCGATCTCCTCGTCCGTGATGCCCAGGATGTTCATGATCTTGCGGACGTAGAACTTGAGGTCGGCCAGCTCTTCGATCACACCTTCCAGGGGCGTGCGACCGTCCTTGTCGGGCACGTTCCAGTCCTTGCCGTAGATGCACACCTTCTTGACGGCGTCGAGCAGCTCGCCACCTTCACCGGCTGCACCGATGGCAGCGTGCATCATGGACCAGTTCGGGTTGTCGTTGGCCGTGAACCTCTGACGCAGCTTGCTGATCAGGAACTCCTTGGCGCCAACGCCCGAAACCTCCATCTGTTCGATGGCATCCAGGACCTCAGACAGCTTGACGCTGTCGATCAGGTGCAGCTCCTTGAACAACCGGTCCACGAAAACCGGGTAGCTCGGGATGCGCTTCTCAGGTGGCGTCTCGTAACCCTGCGCACAGCGCCAGTTGACGAGGTTGCTGTTGATCTTCGCACGGAGCTCGTCCGGCAAAGCGATGTGGTGTGTCATTGATGTGTTTCCTTAGTGCACCGTGCACGCTGTTAATTTAACGCAATGCTCGTTGACCACACAACTGGATTAAGTGAGGTCCAAAACGCGGTAGCACTTGCCGTGGGCGCCGTAGTCCGTGATCAGCTTCGTCTTGTCCATCTCGACAAGACGCCCTGTGTCAATCAGGTTGCGGATGGTACCGTCAAGGGCAACGTTGGCACCCAGCTTGTGTGAGTAGAACGCGGTGAGGCGCGACACACGCATCTGCAGCAGCTTGCGTGGCACGATGCCAGCGAACTGCAACGAGGGGTTGATGTTGTACCCAGGGCCTGCACCGAACTGAAGGTAGTCCTTGATCACGTTCATGATCTTCTTCTCACGCGAGTCGTCGTCCACACCGACGTCACCTTCACCCATGCGTGTCTGCATCATCTGTATGTCCTTGCGCACAACGGAGAGCGCCCACGTGACGTATTCGCGTGTCATCCACGGGTTGGCAGGGTTGTCTGCAACAGCAAGCAGGCCCGCGATGCGCAAGACCTTCAGGTGGGCACGGTTCCACATCTGACGCACACCTTCGTCGTCCGTGCTGTTGATCTCCCCATCGCATTCCACGTCGAACGCGTGCAGCATGTCGCCCGCTTCGGTGTCGCGCTGAATCTGTATGCGGGCTGCGGGGCGATTCTGCAAGTCCGCGCTGTATGCAACTAGGCCCCGCAAGTGGTCCACAAGCGCGGAGTCAGGCTCAAGCTGCTGATTGTAGTTCTGCGGTGGGCGCTTGCCCTTGTATTCAATGATGTTGAAGCGGGAAAGGAAGCCGTCCGACATCATGGACTCGGTGAGCGACTCGTAGAGCGTGCTGGGTGTGGTCTCACCGATCATGCTGTACGACACGCCAGACACGGACGCAATGTTCCCGTCCTTGTTCGAGTAGGTGATACCGCCAACGATGCTGGTGGGCCCGCTCTTCTGGTACAGGTTCGTCATGACCGTGCGGAGCTGCTGCATGGGCCCCTCACCGTTCTCCTTAGCCAGGCGCGAAAGCTTCTTACCGAACTCACCTGCAACGTTGACGAAGCACGGGTTGGCAGCGACCGCCTTCTGCAACGCTGGGCCAGACGCAAAGTCCGCAAAGTCAACGAACTGCGAAGCCTGCGGGAACGTCTGCATGAGCTTGGACAACAGGATGGAAATCCCGCTGTGCATTGCTTCCTTGCCGATCGCTGACCGTGCAACAAGGATCACATACAGGTTGAGCCCTGATTGTGGTAACAGCCACGTGCGACCGCAGATGCCAGCAACCAGTCCAAGCGCTGCAACGATTGCGACTTCTTTGACAGGGCGCGGCGCCGAGGAGTAGATAAAGTTCGCAATGGCGCCCATGAACCCAGGGGGCCATTCCAGCGAGCTATCTTCCGTGTCCCGCTTGGGCACCATGGAAGCAACCATCGCCGCACTGGTCGGCCCCTGCGGGCCTGGAGCGGGCTCTTCCACCCTTGCGATGCCCAGTGCAGCAGCGCCCTGAGCGTTGAGCTTGTCAACCAGCCCACGCGCGCTGGCAAGGATTGCGGCCGCTTGGTTCTCACCGTGCTTGGCCGCTTGCTCTTCGTTGAATTGGAACTTGCGCCTGCCTTGGATGGTGCGGTCGAGATACTTGTCGTCACGTGTGGCCTTGGCACGCTTGCCCAAGCCTGTCATGCGGAACAAGCGTTTGCATTGCTCGTTCGAACGCGAGTAGAAGGTGAACATGGACATGAGCGCCAAGTCAGCTTCGGATTGCGACGTGTAGCCCAGCTCCGTGTAAGACCCGTGCACCTTGTCCTCACCCTCGCCTTCACACGAGGTAGCGCAGCACAGCGCATGGAACTTGGCGCCGTTGGCAGCGTTCAGCGCACGTTCGATAATCTCCGCATCGTCGTGCACGTCTTCTTGATCAGCAACAACGCCTTCGGAGATCCCTTCCCTGCGGTTGAGCGCTGTGAGCTCATCAACGAACAACTGAAGGGCGTCCTGCCGGTCAGCGATGGGAACGTTGATAACGACTTCACCCGTGCAGATGATGAACCGCTCGCGTGAGTAGATTTCAATGCCACCGCGTCTGCGACCTGCACCGATGTTGCCCCTCACCCACACGTGCAAGCCCTTGCCCGAACGCGAGGTCTCCGTGTAGGAGTTCAACGACTGGCAGATTGACCAGTATTTGTTGAGTTGTTCCGGGGTAGTCCAGAGCTCGGGTTTGTCGGGCGCATTCTGTGCGTCCTTGACATCCAAGTCGATACAGGTGTACGGGTCGAGTTCGTGCAACACGTACCCGATGCCTGCCCCGTTCGCAACCGCATACGCACACGCGGTATCAAAGTCCAACCATGTTGACGGGTCTGTGACGCTTGCGCGGTACAACTGCCCATTCGCGTTTGCCGTGTAAGGTGCCTTGTCAGGACCCGCGACAACCCACTGTCGCGCCCAACGCAGCTCCTCAGGCAAGCGCATCCACGCGCTCACCGGGTCTGTCATGCAGTTTCCTTGGCTTGTCTCGCTTTGAGGACCAGTTTCCACGCGTCCAAGATAGGTCGGATTTCCCTGCGAACCCAGAGGTGCATGTGGGAGTGGCTGACCACGATTGGAGCGGGTAGAAACTTCCGTTTGATGGCGTTCGTCACGCTTGCACGGTTGACGCCCATTTCTTCGCAGATCTCCATGGTCGACACGTAAGTATCGTCGAACACTTGCTGAGGGCTTGGGTTGTGAGTTTCGACCATGAGTCTGATATGCTGAATGTGCTGCCGCAGTGTAAGCGTTACCCTACAGAGTTCGCAAGGGTCATTTACCTTGGCGTGCACGTTCAAGCAGCTCCTGCACCGTGCTACTGCGTTCACGCAACAGCGCCTCGCGTGCAGCCTTGCATGCAGCGTCGAAAGGCTCGAGCTCCTTGGCGACACCGCGCATGAGTTCAACGTACCGCTCCTTCCGTGCGAGCTCCGCTGTCTCGATTGCGTCCTTGCATGCGTCGATGCGTTGCTTGCGCTCCTCCGCCACCCGTGCACGAGTGACACGCTTGACTTCGGTTTCAGCTTCGCGTTCTTCGGATACGATGGGCGTGACGGATTGAACAGGATTGGGCGCGCTGGTTTGCAGCTCAGCTTCGAACTGTCGTTGCCCTTCGGACAAGCTGGGTTCGTGCACACCGAACAGGGCGTGATGGAAAGCCAGCTGTGTGCGTACCTGACGTGACTGCTCTTCCCTGTAGAGTTGTTCGAACGATGGTAGGGGCGGGTCGCTTGGGTCCGCTGCTGGCATGGGGAGCAGAGTTGTCGGATCTATTGCGTCTACGGGTAGCACGGGGTCTGCAGGCGCTTGTGCGGGCGCGTGCGTGGGGGTGCATGCTTGTTCCGCTTGTGCAAAGGCGGTAAGGCTGTCCACGACGATGACTTGTGTGTCCGCAGTGGGCGCGGGTGTGGAGGGTGTGGTGGCGGTGGGCTTGATGAAAGAGAAGAGGTTAGGCATGGCGATACCTTGGTTGAAGGGTGAAGTTGGCGCGAAATGCGGGAAAGTGTGCAGCAAAACATTAACAGAATTTCATTAACAAATTAACCAAATTAACACGATTAACATGGGGGCCGGGAAAGCGCCGGGAGGGAGGGGGGAGGGGACCGGGGAAACCCTAATGAGTCCCTTGGTGTTTATTATGTTAATTGTTAATTTATAGTAGGTAGTACACAGGTAAACGAGCCATTAACATCCGAATTCGCCGTTAACACGAAAAGTGTTAACTCCCCAACTTGGTGCAAAAGATTAACATTCGGTCTAGTTGACCCATGTTAATGATTTTGTCAGTGACTGCTAACGCCCACTTTCGCACGGCGTCGCTCTCAAATGCAACAGATGTAACGCTGCTAGACCGAAGGTCGAGTTGTCGCTATAGTTCACCCATCGAAGCAGTGCGGGGTGGACGGCAAGCCTGGCCGCCGGATTGTGGTCATAGCGAACTGTTACAGTGTAAAGATTGATACGACCCGTGCAATAGGTCCGAACTGCGCTATACTTTGTGTGTCGCAAATGGTTGCGACGCTTTAGGAGAGTTAAATGGCTACACGAGTTCTTATCGCTATGCAAACCGACTTCGGCTTCAAGGCGATCTACTGCCACAACAACGGTCTCGGCAACCTGCCCATCCTGCGCACGTATTACAACGACGTGAGCAAGATCAACGAGCTGCTCGAGCTTGGTTCGATCAGCGTGCTGGGTGCGCAAGTTGCACCGAAGCCGGGCGAGCAGCACTCCTTCGATGACCCGGCACGAAACGTGGTCATTGCATACCACAGGGACCGTGGGGAACCCAAGCACGACGCTATGTTTGCGCCGGACTGGGACAACCTGCTCGACCGCGCGAAGGCTCTGGGGGCGGATTACGTGCTGATGTACCAGAACAAGGAGTGGAGGCAGTTTAAGACCTACTAAGTAAGGGGACCGGGTGCAGCAATGCATCCGGTCAGATGTAAAGAGGTGTAACAGTTCGATAAAGTGCTTGACAGGTCTGATGCATCTGCTAAAGTACATACATCAACAACGCAACAGGAGATCGAAATGAACTTCTTCCTCAACACCCAAGCCCGCGACCTGTTCCAAGTCAAGCGTGCACAGTTCAACAAGCAACGCGCTATCCGCATCGTCGCACAACGCTTCAACGTGTCGCAAGCGGAAGTCGCTCGCGCTGCTGTCTGGTGGTAAGGGGAACGAAAATGTACGCAGGTATCACTATCGCTGAGTTCAAGGCACGCGCAACCGAAAACACGGAGGAGATCACGGTCATCGTGCGGGAATACCCGCATTCGGAGAGCTTCGAGGTGTTTGTTGACGGCGGTCTGCTGTCGGATGGGCGGGAGACGTTCAGCACCTTCGGTCTGAAGGAAGCGCTGACGCGTGCAGCGGAGGAGGTGCGCGTCGCACTGAACGGCGGTCGTTGAATGGGTCAAGTGTAACAGTTTGAACTGTTACACTTGAACTAAGCATAGGTCCGAAATCTGTCTTACATTAACACCACTGCAACACGCAACCCGGAGAAATGAAATGACCCATCCTTACACCACGCAAGTCACCCGCAACGCTAAGGGTTACATTGTCAAGGGCGAGCTGTTCGAAAACGGGTTGCTCGTTGCAACCTTCAAGCGCGGTGCAACCGAAGTCTGGTTCAAGGTCAAGTTCTTCAGCTCGCGTGCGGAAGCACGGTTCGACGACTTCACTGACAGCCTGTCGCGCACCGAAACCATCGAAGCCATCTCGGAGTAATCAAATGCAAACCGTCACCCATCTGCTGACGACCGCTGAAGCCATCGCGCTCGTCAAGAAGGTCGACCGCACCAACAACGGGAAGTTCTGCGTGCACATCCGCGTCGATGCGCCGCTGGTGGACAACCCGGAACGCATCTTCTCTGGCGGCTGCTTTACGTACCTCAACATCAGCCGCAAGGACGCTCTTCACATGGTGACCAACATGCTCACACCTGCTCTCGAGGCACGCGGTGGGCGCATCAAGATCGACGAGTTCAGTTACAGCACGGGCGACAAGCCCACCTATTGGATCGGATGAATCATGCCCAAGGTCAGACAAGCCGCGAAGGGGTCTTGCCTCTTCACCGAGATGACGGAAGCCCAGGTCGACTGGCTTGACGTCAAGTTCGCCAGATTCACTGAGGTGGGCTGGTTTATCCCTGAGTGGATCAAAGAGCTGCGCCGCGAGGTGCAGATCCGCGCACTCATCACCGCACCGCGCCCTCCCGACGCGGTAAACTAGGAGCCACCATGTCCTTCTTCATGAACCAATACTTCGGCCTGGTCGTGCTCTGCGTTTTCATCGCGCTGGGCTCGCATGAGATTGGCGATGCGAACTGCCGAGCGGAGACCAGTGTGGTCAAGCAAGCGGTGCAGCCTGCAGGGCCGCCCGAATGCGTGTACTTCGGCAAGCTCGAGTCCCAGGTGATGGAAACCGAGACTGACATGGGTCAGAAGATGCTGGTGCAGATGCCCGTCACCCATGCCTGGACATGCCCGAACGGGACGATCTATGTTAAGTAGGAGACCTCAATGAATCACTTTCTGAAACTGTTCGGGATCAGCTCCCTCGTGCTGACGGGGCTGTACGGCCTTCTGATGCTCATCCTTCTCTTTCCTCAGCTGGGTGCAGTATGAACGAAGCACAACGCCTCGCCGAAGCGCTGGCCCTGCTGCAACAAAAGCTCGATGCCAGGATTGAAACCCTTGTCAGCGTCGGCAAGTTCTTGGGTATCGATGAGGCTGAAGAACGGGCGCGGCCCGGGTTTGATGAGGATGCTCCAGCGAGCCTGATGCTGATCGAAGCTATCAAGCGTTACGCCACCCGCTCTGCCCTTTCCACCCAGGGGGAAGAACCAGAGCCTGCACCGGAGGCCAAGGCAGCACCGAAGATCAACGAGAAGGACATCAACCGCTGGCAGGCGCTGATTCAAGAGCGCCCCGAAGGCCCTTGGGAAATGGGCAACGGCGGATCGTTTGACAGGACGGTCATCAAGCCGATCAGCGACGACATGCTGGCCGAACTGGCGAACTGGCTTCGCCTGGGCTACACGCCCTGGAATGGCCGCAGCATTCCCCTCAATGCAGGCGACCGGCAGTTCATGTACATGCTGTATTTCAGCGTGCAAGGGCTGATTGCTCGCGTGCGCGCTGCGGAGAAGGCCCTCGCCACTCCCTTCACCCCCAGAGGCCCAGGGGAAGCAAGCGTATTCGAGCACGACAAAGCGTTCCTGCGAAAGCAGATGGATCAGTTTCACAACGACATGGGTGACACGCCTGACTGGGGTGATGAGATGTATTTCGACCTTGCGCGGGAATACGCTCTGCGGATGCTGCGGAAGTACGGGAAATGAACCTCGGCTTCACACCGTGCAACCACTGCGAGCTGCCCATGGTTTGCAGGGATCGGAACTATTGCACGCAGAGCGGCATCGACGGGCTGATCAAGCCTAGCATACCTCTGCATCCTCGATCGTCGCCTGTAGCGCCTGCTAGCCATGACATTCGCCGTGTTGTGCGTGGCGTGCAGCTCTACCTCGACGAAGTGGACATCCTTGTCTTGCGGACGCCGACTGGTGGTGTGCGTAATACGCTGACCGAAGCTGCAATGCACTTGCAGGTAGCGCTTGTGAAATTGGCGGAGCTAGCATGATGCCCGGTGCTTTCAACCTCGACGACAAGGTGACTCCCTTGCCCATCTACGACCAGACCCGAACCCAGTGGTTCAACGCACAAACCGAACCGCCTGTCAATCCCGGCAGGTATGAGTTCCGCGACAAATACGGGTTCCTCGGGCAACCCGACAAGATTCATTTCAGGGACTATGCGTCTGGGCACTGGGCTGGCCTGTTCGGCTTCCTGGGTTGCTTCGAATGGCGAGGCTTGATCAACAAACCTGAGGTGATTCAGTAAGTGACCTCTAACTACCGCATCAGAACAGAAGCCAAGTACACTCGGCAGGGGTGCAAGGAATGCACGCCACCTCAATCTATCGCAACCTTGCATCGCTGTAAGCACTGCAAGACAACCTGGATCAAACATGAGCACACCGATCAGTCAGCTGGGCCTGACTCGCAATACGAAGAACCTGCAAGCGCTGCGTGAGCTGCGCTTGTGGCACTGGTTCGAGTATTTGCGGAACGACAGGCTCGAAGGGGTGTGGGCGGAGAAAGCAGCCAAGGGTCGCGTCTTCCTCGTGCAGAGGAACCGTCAGAAGTACCGCAACACGGCGACATTTCACATCCGTGCGGTGCAGGCCTTGAACGAGTTCTTTCCGATCAACGATACGGCGGAGCTTGACGCCAAAAAGGGAATTCTGTGAGCGACCTCCAACTCCTGACGCTGCTGTCTGTGCTTATGGTCGCGTTCTTCGTTGCCCTTGCGTGGACGCTGTATGCGGTCTATCGCTTCAACCGCACGCTGCGCGAGTTGCATGTCATGGTGAACTCCCATCGTGATGTGTTGCACAATCAGAACGAGTGCATACTCATGATCGACAATAACTTCGTTGCACTGGCCGACTACCTCGCCAAGCAATGGGCTTCGCAGACACCTCCTGCACCCATGTTCATACCGGGAGATTCCAATGTCAAGCACTAGCATCTGGAACAGCATCGAGGTCTACTGCGCTAGCAGGAACTTCGGATACGACCAGTATCTGTCGACGCACGGGATGTCAGGTGCCAAGGGTGCGCCGCTGCACGAACGCGCCTACAAACAGGTCAGCGAGATGTTGCATCTGAACATGCTCGACGACTTCAATGTCCTGGCGCCTCCCGGAGGCTGGAAGATTGTGCGTGGTCATGGTTGCCAGCACTGCCTGCCCGCACCGAGCATGTCACCGACGGCTTATCAAGTCTTCTGCATGTGCGGTACGCTGTGGAACCGCCCTATCCCGGAAGAAACGCCTCCTGGATAAGCTTCAGCGCCTCTCGATAGTGCGCTAAACTGACTGAGATAAGCACGGGGTTGACATTCAACGCCCGTGCTGCGTCGCATGGGCGAAGTCCTTCGACCAGGACTAAGCGCGCCCCCTCCCTCGAAGCTCCCCTTGATCGCATCAACTTAGCGAGGCAATCGAACTGTAAAGGTGTCATAAGTACTAGCGCTAACTAAGCTCTAGCTCTAACTAAGCGTTAGGCGCGTATTGCGGCCGTAACTGTAATACCGAAAACTTGCTGTTGGGGGTAATTTTGCCCTCGCTCCAAGTAGAGGTATATCATGGAAGGTATCGCATCTGACAAGGTCAACATCAACGTTGGCGGAGGTGAAGGCGGTGGTGGCGGGTACGGTGCAGGCCTAGCGGCCGTCATCGCTGCGCTGGGCAACCGCAATCAAGGGAACGACAACGCCGCGCTGATCGCTGCTCTGGGCAACCGGAACGACGATTCCGCGAACTGGGTCGGGCCTTTGATGGCCATGGCTCAGCGTGGTCATCACGACGACAGCGGCTTCGGCGGTAACGGCATCTGGGCAATCCTGCTCCTGGCGCTGCTCCGCGGTCGTGGTGGCTTCGGTGGTGGCGACGACTGCGGTGACGGCAATGGTCGCACTGCGATCCTGCAGACCCTGATGGAAGGCCAGAGCGACCTGCGCGCTGCTGTGCCGGCGACTGCGCTGGAAACGCAGAATCAGATCTGCCAGTCCCTGGCATCCCTGGCGCTGGGTGTGCAGCAAGGCTTCGCCAACAACAAGGACGCGACGCAAGCCGCGCTCCTGGCGACGCTGCAATCGTTGTCGAACGTGAAGGATACCGTGCAGAACGGTTTCACCATCACGAACAACAACGTGCTCGAAGGGCTGTGCAAGGTCAAGGAGACCGTGCGTGACGATGGTGACAAGACCCGTGGGCAGATCGCTCTGTACCACGAAGCCAATCTGCAGCGCCAACTCGGCGTTGCGGAATCGGCACTGGCCGAGGAGCGTACCGCTCGTCGCGTCCGTGACGTGGAGGTCTCCGTGTCGCAGAACGTCAACCAGACGCAAGCACAAGCCCAGGCGCAGTGGCAGCACCAACGGTTCGAAGACGAGCGCTTCAACCGCCTGTTCGCCATCATTGCCAACATCGGCAATCAGGTGCAGCGCACGCGCAGTGACCAGGACATCGTGAACCTGGGCACCATGACCGCAAGCGGCACGCAAGCTGCACAGAGCACGCAGATCCGCTGATCGTGTTTGAAGGGCCAACGCAGGGATGTGTGGGCCCTTTGTTACATTGTAAAGATGTGAATTAGGGGTTGCATCGTGACCTCCGTTCGTCCACTATTACGTCATCTGCAACCAACGGAGAACGAAATGGAAGTCTACGAATACACCGACGCTGACATCGAAGTCATTGTCCTCTAACAGGACACATCCGACGCAGTGCGGTACACTGCAACCCTCATTCAACTGCCTACCGGAGTAAACGAACATGGCACGCATCTGGTCCCCCTATCAACAAGCGGTCTTTGCACACGTCGAAGACCCGAACGCAGGCAACGCGCTGGTCAAAGCAGTGGCGGGCAGCGGCAAGTCCACAACCCTTGTGGAAGCGGTCAACCGCGCCAGGGGTTCGCACATCTTCCTCGCGTTCAACAAGTCGATCGCAGAAGAGCTCAAGGATCGGGGCGTCAACGCACGCACGTTCCACTCGCTTACGTTCTCGCCCGTGCTGTCGTTCCTCGGCCAGCGCAACGTCGAGACGAACAAGCTGCGCAACCTGTGCAAGGAGTTCATGGGCAGGGACGAGTTCATCTACGGCGCATTTGCATGCCGCCTTGTGGGCCTTGCACGCAACGCAGGGGTGGGCTACGTCATTCCGGACAGCGTGCAAGTCATGCAAGAGCTTGCACTGCGCCACGACCTGGAACCCGAGAGCGAGCGCGCTGACTTCCGTCGCGGGTTGGAGTACGCCAGCCAGCTTCTGCAGATGTCCAACCTGTCGAAGCAAGTCGACTTCGACGACCTGCTGTACCGCGCGGTACTCGACGACATCGCTCTGCCGAAGTTCGACTGGGTGTTCGTGGACGAAGTGCAGGACACGAACCTGATCCAGCGTGAGCTGCTGCGCAAGATCATGAAGCCGACGTCGCGTCTGATTGCAGTGGGCGACCCCAAGCAAGCGATCTACGGCTTCCGCGGAGCAGACAGCGAGTCTATGGAGCGATTCAGAGACGAGTTTAACTGCAAGGAGCTTCCGCTAACCATCAGCTACCGTTGCGCGCAGGCCGTGGTGAAGTATGCGCAGCAGTGGGTACCGTACATCGAGGCTGCCGACAACGCGCCTGAAGGCGAGGTCGTGCAGCTGGGCCAAGAATGGTCGCCCACAACGTTCCGTCCCGGTGAGCTGGTGGTGTGCCGCACGACCAAGCCTTTGATCGCCCTAGCGTTCCGTATGGTCAAGTCGCGCATCCCTGTCACGGTGATGGGGCGTGAGATCGGCCAGGGGCTGGTGACGCTGATCAAAAAGATGAACGCGATCGGCATCGACGACCTGCAAGAGAAGCTTGATGTGTGGCGTGACCGCGAGGTTGCCAAGGCTGATGCAAAGGAAGACGAAGGCAAGGCGGAAGCCATCTGCGATAAGCACGAAACCATCATGGCGCTCATCGGTGCGCTGGTGGAGACGAACCGTACCATCCCGGACCTCATCGAATGTATCGAGTACCTGTTCGCCGACAAGGAAGGTGTGGTAAGGTTGGCCACCATCCACAAGGCCAAGGGTCTGGAGGCAGAGGTCGTGTACTGGTTGAACAGCAGCCAATGCCATTCCAAGTGGGCGCGCCAAGCGTGGCAGGTCGAGCAGGAGTATCACCTTTGCTACGTTGCTGCAACGCGCGCCAAGATGTCGCTGGTGCTCATCGAGGCTGCGAAGTGATCTTTCTGTTTCTCATCCTTTTGCTGACAGTGCTCGCACAAGCATTTCCGCAACCCTTCAGCGGTTGCGTGCGTAGTGTGCAAAGCTCTGTCAGCGCTCGACCTGCCCATGGTGGCAAGACGGACTACGGTTAGTGGTTGTCCCTGACGACTCACACAAGGCTTGGAGGCGCCGCATCATCTGACAGTGCTGGCGGCGCCTCCTCTAAACTAGACGGTCTACTGGTCCGTGCAGTTTGGAGACGAATATGAAATTCGACGAACCGTTCTACATCGGTACAACGAACATCTACGATTATCAACGTGTCACCGGATACAAGCGGTGGAACACGTGGATCGCGTCGCAAGCCCTTCCAATGGAGAAATGACATGACCTTCTATCAACGCAAGTGCCGGAAGCAACAGCGCGACTACAGGCTCCCTGAACCGAAGCTGAAGCGGTGGCATGTGGTCATTGCTGCACTGTTGATCATCGTGGCAACCGTGCTAGCGTCGTATTACCTCTTTTCACCCTGGGGTACCCATCATGGCTCAACTGTGTTGCGTGAGGTGCGGTAAGAACGGCCACCTGTCAAAGGATTGCAAATGGACGCTGTCGCCAGACCTGCTCAAACTTACCTCGCGGGAGGCCCCGCGTATCTGTACCCAGGAGCGGGCGACGCCAGCCCGCCCCTTGGTGTCAAAGTCCTCCTCCTGACGCGTTATGGCATGTGCCTCGTCGGTCAGTGGTCGAACAATGACTTCTATGTCGGGTGGGCACCGCTGCCGACACGAAACAAAGAGAAAGAGGCTTTCTTAAAGGTCGTTTAATCCGACCGTTGTGTTCAAACTGCGTTTGTGCACAATACGAATCAAGCGGTGCAGCACTCCCATAACGGAGGATGCGCAGGATCGGAGACTGAAGTATTCCGCTCTAGCGCGTCACGCTGCACCGACTCCCCTTCCGGTGGGGCAGGAGACCACAGTTGGCATCGGACGTAAGAACTCGGGTGAACGCGCCAGGCCGGCGTTAGTGAGCACGAGCAGGGGCCAGAACGGGGCGCCGATGCAAGAAAAGAAGTACCGTTCCGATTTTCAATGCTGGGTGGATTAACATCGATACCGAGCGGGGTTGCAGTGAAGCGCATCTGCCGAACCGTCACGGGGTGCCACCCGGCGCCATACAAGGAGGCACCATGCTGTCGCACGATCAAGAAGAAATCAGTCTGCTGAACAAGGTATTCGGGCGCAAGCCCCTGCCACCGATCGAGTGGTCTGATACCGTGTGGGAGACACACGAAGAGAAACTTCCCGTCGGTGAAACGACCGAGCTGAGCGAAGTCGAATTCCGCAAGCACTTCAAGGTGACGAACAATGGCTGACACGCGCGAACACAACCACTACTTCAAGAGTGTCAAGGGCTGGGAGTACATCGATGTCTATCGTGTGCTTCAACTGTTCGACGTCACTGACCCGTGCGTGCAGCATGCGGTGAAGAAGCTGCTGGTCGCTGGTGGGCGCGGTGCCGGCAAGGACATCCGCAAGGACATCAAGGAAGCGATCGATTCCCTGGTGCGCTGGCAAGAGATGCGCAAGGAGGAGGAGACACCTCTGTTTTTCAACGAGCCTGCATGTTTGACGCAACTTGCAAATCTGCAAATTCCGCCTGAAGGGTTTCACCGAGGTGGCACGCTGCCTACGTTGCACAATGGGGGCGAACCACGCCAAGACGGTTATGGTGGCGGTGATACACCTGAGCCTTACCTCCAGACGAGGTAAACATGCAAACTCGCATTGACTCAGCTAAAGAGGTCTTCTTCGGCACCGTCGTTGGTATGATTGGCAGCTGGCTTATCACGATGGGGTGTCTGTACACGATCGACGACAAGGTAGCAGCGGGCAGCGTAACCGTCGCGCTGTGCACCGTTTGGAGTCTGGTAAGGGGGTACGCGGTGCGGCGCTGGTTTAACGGCCCCAGCCGCCTGCAATCGGCCCGGGTCATGCTTGCAGACCTGGAAGCAGCGGCCAATACGGGTGTCGACATGATATGCGGTGGCGCGGTGCAACGTGCATCCTGGCCCTACGTATCCGAGAAGCTTGTGTGGCCTGAGCTGCCTGACCGATGAAGTGCACGAAATGCGGAGTGTGGTCATCCGTATTGGCCACCCGCGAAGTGTACGGAGGGTTGATCACTCGCCGGGACCGCAAATGCGCCAATGATCACAGGTTCTCGACGTATGAGATCCATGCGAATATGTTCGGGTGCGTCAAGAGCCGATTGCTGAATCGCGCTGGCAGCACCATTCTCCGACGTTGGAAGTTGCAGGCTCGCAACGACGCAATCAAGAAGGAACTTGTATCCGGCGCAAAGCAAAGTGAACTGGCGGTAAAGTACAAAGTGAGCATTTCGCTCATATCCCTAATCCACAGGAACAAGCTATGAATTGGATCAAGCGCCACCTCAGCATCTTCTTGCCCAAGCCCCAGGCTTACGCCAAGAAGCAACTGCAAATCGCCGAACTTGAGCTCCTCGATGCTCAAGTCGCAAAAGAAGCATGGGACTGTGAAGTGTCCAAGCTGCAGAAGCGGGTCCAACGTCTACGCAAGGTCATCGCATGATCAACGTGCGTCAGAAGGGTGCAGGAGGAGAACGGGAGGTGGCGGACGCCATGAACCTCGTTCTCTACCGGTTGCGAAAGCAACTTGAGTTCCCCGAGAAGGAAATCTACAACCAAGCCACCTCTGTGCAGCGCAACCAGAATCAGTCCGCCGTCGGCGGGCAGGATCTGGTGAACACGCTTGGCCTCTGCATTGAGGTCAAGCGTCAAGAGCAACTGGCGCTCAACACATGGTGGGCACAATGCGTCGCATCGGCCGAAAAGGTATCGGAACACCCCGTCCTGCTATATCGCCAGAACGGGAAGAAGTGGAAATGCGTGACGCTAGCCTACGTCGAACTTCCGAGCAAAAAGTTCACCCGTCTACGCGTCGAATTCACGTGGGAAGACTTTCTAGCGTGGTGGGAGCTGTGGGCAAAGCAAAAGCTGATGGAAGTCGGCGTCGGAAGCGTTAGCGCATGAACGACTTCTACCAGATCCGGCGCTCGCTTGCGGACTGTCAAGTCCGCATCAACTCCCTGCGTTCGAAGCGCGAAGCAGCGTGCAACAACTTCTATTCCGCGGCGATGATACAGAACCGCGAGATGATGGATGCAGCGCGCCTTGCTGCACAAACCTC
>Ga0315910_10000217_pt1 | contig 63389 bp, 47 predicted proteins | sample EdamamesoilMG_FD_204470 | JGI IMG/M metagenome (GOLD analysis project Ga0315910, IMG submission 204470) | Garden soil microbial communities collected in Santa Monica, California, United States - Edamame soil | ecosystem: Environmental > Terrestrial > Soil > Garden | place: USA: California... | reverse complement strand
CGAGCTGCGCGCGGCCTGCTGCGTGACGGGTCAGATGCCTGGCGCCGTGTCCCGCTTGGACGTTGCGGCTTGCAGCGCGATCGCGAGCACGACCACGATCGCGGGAGCGATCAGGTTGTACCAGAGGAAGGCGATCTCGACCTCGCCGAAGTGCAACGCGAGGATCGCTGCCTGCGCGATCAAGGCGGCCACGAAGACCGCGGTGCCTTGCACGAAACGCACGAAGAAGGCGACCAGGAAGATGCCCAGGATCGTGCCGTAGAACAGCGAACCCAGGATGTTCACGGCCTGGATCAGGTTCTCGAACAGCGAGAACAGCGCGGCGAAGCCCAGGGCCAGCAGGCCGAAGAGCACGGTGGCGATCTGCGTGAGACGCACTTGAACCTGTTCGCTGCGCTTGGAACGCAGCACGTCGACCGTGCTGGTGGTCGCCAGCGCCGAGAGCTCGGCGCTGGTGCTGCTCATCCCCGCGCAGAAGATCATGGCCAGCAGCAGGCCGATGATGCCCATCGGCAGGTGGTCCATGATGAACGTGATGAAGATGTAGTCCTTGTCGTTGGCCTCGGCCTCGGGCGCGAGCTCGGCGAGCCGCGTCCGGAAGCGCTGCTGCAAATCGCGTTCGCGCGACTCCAGTTCGCGCATGGCCTCGAGATCCAGGCGTGCTTGAGGCTCGTCCTGTGCGCGCCAGTCGACCAGCAACTGCTCGGCGAGCTGCGTGCGCAGCTCCCGCGTCCGCGCATGCTCCGCCTCCAGCTCGCGGGTCAGCGCGCTGTCGTCCAGCCTGCGCGCCGCGGCCAGGTTCGCCTCGTTCCAGTGCAGCGGCGCCGGATGGAACAGGTAGAACACGAACACCAGGACGCCCGTCAGCAGGATGAAGAACTGCATCGGGATCTTGAGCACGCCGTTCATCCACAGACCCTGGCGCGCCTGCTGCATCGACTGGCCGCTCAGGTAGCGCTGCACCTGGCTCTGGTCGGTGCCGAAGTACGAGAGCTGCAGGAAGAAACCGCCGATCAGGCCGCTCCACAGCGTGTACTTGTCGCTGGGATCCCACGAGGTGTCGATCACCTCGAGTTTTCCCAGCGCGCCCGCCAGGCGCAGGCTCTCGCCGAAGCTCAGCGAACCGCCGAGCTTCCAGACGATCAACGCGAAGGCCGTGAACAAGCCCAGCATCATCACGGCCATCTGCTGCTTGTGCGTCACTCCCACCGCGCGCGCGCCGCCGGTGGTCGTGTACACGATCACCAGCGTGCCGATGAACACGCAGGTCCACGACAGCGGCCAGTGCAGCACCTTGCTCAGGATGATGCTCGGCGCGTAGATCGTGATGCCCGCCGCCATGCTGCGCTGCACCAGGAACAAACCGGCGGTCAACAGCCGCGCACGCTCGTCGAAGCGCCGGCCGATGAACTCGTAGGCGGTGTAGACCTTCCACTTGTAGTACAGCGGAATGAACACCGCGCCGATCACGAGCATCGCCAGCGGCAGCCCGAAGTAGAACTGCACGAAGCCCATGCCGTCGAGGTAGCCCTGGCCCGGCGTGCTCAGGAAAGTGATCGCGCTGGCTTGCGTGGCCATGACGCTCAGGCCCACGCCCCACCACTTGCTGTCGCTGCCGCCGCGCAGGTAGTTCTCGCTGGTGTTGTCGCGGCGCGTTTTCCACACGCCCCAGCCGACGATGAAGCCCAGCGTGCCCAGCAGCACGGCCCAGTCGAGGAAACTCATCGCGCGAAGCGGCGGCGCGCGTTCATTCGCGCGGCGCCCTGCGCGAGATCAGGTTGGCCAGCAGACGGTACGCGCCGGGCACGCCCGCGGGCAGCTGCCGGAACAAGCTGATGCCGGTGTACACGTAACGGCCCTTGCCGTGATCGCAGGCGATCAGCGCGCCGTGCAACGGCTTTTCGCCCGGATCGTTCCAAGCGATCGGCGCGGCGTACTTCGCATCGCGCTCGCCGGTGAAGTACAGGCCGCGCTCCTGCACCCAGCCTTCGAAGTCGGCGGGAGTCAGGCGATTGGGGATGTTGAGCAGCGCATGCGCAGGATCGAGGAAAGTCGTCGGTGCTTCTTCGACGGTCACGCGCTCGCGCGTGAGCGCGAAGGGGTAGGGCCCGAGCTTTTTCGCGTCGAGCACCAGATCGCCGCCGGCGGTGTTGTACTGCACGAGCAGCGTGCCGCCCTGCTCGACATAGTCGAGCAGCACCGCGTTGAAGTGCGCCAGCGCGGGCAGCGTGTTGTAGGCGCGGATGCCGGTGACGATCGCGTCGAACTTGGAGAGTTCCGCCGCGGACGTGTTCGACGGGTCGATGCGCTCGACCGCAACACCCAATCGGTGCAGGGCATTCGGCACGTCGTCGCCCGCGCCGTCGATGAAGCCGACCGTCCTCGAGCTGACTTCGACGTCCAGCGGAACCAGTTCGATCGCCGCCGGCGTGTACCAGGTCTGCGGCAGGATGTGCGGGTAGTCGATCACGTGCAGCGTGCGGTCGCTGCTGCCCCTCGGGCCGCTGAACGTGAATTGCAGCATGCCGGCGACGGCCTGCGCGCCGCGCAGCACGCCGATGTCCACCCGCCGGCGCTCGCCGCGTCGCATGGATTCGACGGCTGCGGGCTGCTTCTCGAGCTTCCAACCCGCGGGCAGGGAAACCTGCAGCGTACCGCTCAGCTCGTCGGTCAGCGCTTCGATCTCGACCGACACCCTGGCGAGCTCGCCTCGGACGATCGCCACCGTGTCGCCGACGTCGATCGATGCGATCGGCGTGATCACCACCGGTCGCGTGCGCTCGCCGTCCACGCGGTCGACCCATTTGTACATCAGCGCGCGCGCGGCCTGCGCCGGCGGCCCATCGGGCATCGTCAGGCTCCCGCTGAGCCAAAGCGAGGCGGTGTTGCAAGCTTCGATGCCTCGGTAGGCGTGTCCGTCGATGTCGTAGAGCCCGCCGTGCGGCCGCTCGAGCCAATAGGGCTGATCGATCGCCAGCGTGTGGTCGACCGTCAATCCGAATTCCTTGGTCGCCGCGCGGTTCCAAGGGAGTTCGGCGTCGAACGGGACGCTGTCGCCTCCGTGCACCGTGATCTCTCCGGCCCTGAAACTCGCCCCCGAGCTTCGCTTCATCACGCTCCACGTGACCGCGAGCGAATCGCCAGGCGCCGCGCGCGTCGACTTCGCCGTGGCCTCGACCGTCAAGCCGCAGCAATGCTGGATCAGGGCACGCGCCAGCTCCCGGTGCAGGAAGGCCCATTCACTCTCGGGATCCTTCGCGAAGCCGAGATTGATCGCGAGCGTGGACAGCGCCTGTTCGAGAAGCACCAACTCGTCGACGCTGGCCTCCGGCGCGCGCGCATCGAAGCTCTCGATCATCGACGTGATCATCGCCTGCGCCTGCTCGCCGCCCTCGACGCGCGACCAGCCGGTCTCGATGCCGTCGAAAAGATCCGGAGCGCTCAGTTTCGCTCCCTTTTCGAGCCGCAGGTACTCGGTCAATTCCCCGCGCGTCTCCGCGGCGCCGAAACCCTGGCTCTTGTGCAGGCTGCGGCTGCGGCCGGCGATCTCGGTGTAGCTCAGGCCGAGGAGCGGATCGAAACCGCCGACGTCGAGCTTCAGCCAATTCGCCGGGTCCTTCTGCGAGACTTCCGCGAGATCCGAGCGCCACCATGTGCTCGCGTTGAAGAACAGGCGCGTGGTCTTCCACGGCTGCAATCCTTCCTGGAGCTGCTCGGGATAGGCCTTCGGATCCGCGGCCAGGTCGAAAGCCTCGTGCGCGAGCAAAGCCGAGGCCGTGTGGTGCCCGTGCCCGCCGCTGCCGTCGGTGGCGAAGCGCGTGATGATCACGTCGGGCCGAAACGTGCGCACCACGCGCACGACATCGGCCAGCACCGCCTGGCGACCCCACTTGGAAAAAGTCTCCTCGGGATTCTTGCTGTAGCCGAAATCGACCGCGCGCGTGAAGAACTGTTCGCCGCCGTCGATGCGCCGGGCTTCCAGGAGTTCCTGCGTGCGGATGATGCCGAGCGCGTCGCCGAGCTCGGGCCCGATCAGGTTCTGGCCGCCGTCGCCGCGCGTCAGGCTCAGGTACGCGGTGCGCAGCTTGCGTCCGTTGGACAGGTAGCTGATCAGACGCGTGTTCTCGTCGTCGGGGTGCGCGGCGATGTACAGCACGCTGCCCAGCACCTCGAGCTTGTGCATGCGGTGCAGGATCGCCGCCGCGTCCAGCTGCTCGGGCGGACGCTGCGCCGGCGCGAGCGTCGCGCCGCAGGCCCACAGCGCGACCGCGAGCAGTCCGCGCGAGACAAGGCTCCAAGTCTTCATGCCGCCAAGATACCTGCCGCCGGCCGCTCGTCGCTCAGGGCCGGCCCTTCCTACTCATTCGAAACCGCAGTCCTTCCAGCGCTTCGACCACTCCCACATCCCGAACTGCACCTCCTTGGGCAGCGGATGGCCGAGTTCGCGCGTCAAGAGGCAGATCTGGCCGCGGTGGTGCGCCTCGTGCGCGATCGCGTAGGCCAGGAAGCCCACGACGTCCGGCCGGAAGTTCCGCACCCGCCCATCGGGTGTCTCGGCCGCCTGTCGGATCACCTCGACCATGCACTTGGCGCTCTTCTTGAGCGCGCTCTGCGCCTGCTTCTTCGTGCACTTCGCGCGGTCGAGCTTGTCGGGCAGGCTCGCGCCCGGCGCCGTCGCCACCAGCCACATGTGGCGCACGTTGTGCATGTGCGCGGCGATTTCGGCGATCTTGCGCCCCGCGCCCGAGGGCGGATCGGCGCGCCAGACCTTGCGCTCGAGGGCCTCGAGCAGGAACTGGTTGATGCGCTCGCTGGTGGCGAAGGCCTCGGCCAGGGAGCGCGGCACGAAGAACGGCCGGGCCGGGCTGGCGGCAGGCGTCAGCGATTTCCTGGCCAGCTTGGGAGCGGCGCTCTGTGCGGTGTCGTCCATGGTTCGTGATTCGTATAAGCCGACCGGTCGCGGGGGTTCGCGGGGCAAGGTCTCGCGTATCCTACGCGCCGCGGGGCCGCGACCGATCCCGCGCCCCACCACCATGAAACGTACGCAGATCGCGATCCTGGCCCTGAGCAGCGCGTTGTCCGCCGGCGCTTGCCGCTCGGACGATGCCGCGCAGGCCGGCGGCCGCTCCCCCGTCCCCGCCTCCGCACCGATGTCCGCACCGACGACCGCCGAGCGCCTGATCTATCCCCCGGCCGAGCGCGTCGAGCTCGTCGAGGACTACCACGGCACCAAGGTCGCCGATCCTTACCGCTGGCTGGAGGACCCCGATTCGGAGCCGACGCGCGCCTGGGTCGAGGCCGAGAACAAGCTCACCTTCGCTTACCTCGAGCGCATCCCCGAGCGGCCGCAGATCAAGCAGCGCTTGACCGAGCTGTGGAACTACGAGCGCTTCGGCCTGCCGCAGTCGGCCAAGGGCCGCTACGTCTACTCGCGCAACGACGGCCTGCAGCCGCAGGCGGTGATCTACCTGAGCGAAGGGCTGGGCGGCACGCCGCGCGTGCTTTTGGACCCGAACACGCTCTCCAAGGACGGCACCGTGGCGCTTTCGGGCATGCGCCTGTCCGATGACGGCCGCTACCTCGCCTACGCGGTGGCCGATGGCGGCTCGGATTGGAACATCTGGCGCGTGCGCGACGTGGCCACCGGCGCCGATCTGGCCGACACGCTGCGCTGGATCAAGTTCGTGCAACCTTCGTGGTTGCCCGACGGCTCGGGCTTCTTCTACGGCCGCTACGACGCGCCGGCCGAGGGCGCCGAGCTCGAGGCGGTCAACTACAACCAGAAGCTCTTCTTCCACAAGCTCGGCGCGGAGCAGAAGGACGACGAGCTGGTCTACAAGCGCGACGACCAGAAGGAGTGGATGTTCGCGCCGATCGTCAGCGAGGACGGCCGCTTCCTGGTAATCGACGTCTCGCACGGCACCGATCCCAGGAACCGCATCTTCTACCGCGACCTCAGCGATCCGGCCTCGGGCGTGGTCGAGCTGCTCAACGAGTTCGACGCGAACTACTCGTTCCTGGGCAACGAAGGCTCGACTTTCTGGTTCTTCACCAATCTCGACGCGCCGCGCGGGCGAGTGCTGGCGATCGACACGAAGGATCCGGCGCGCGCGAACTGGAAGGAGGTCATTCCGCAGGCGGCGGAGACGCTTGCCTCGATTTCATTGGTGGGCAACCGCTTCATCGGCTCCTACCTGAAGGACGCGCGTTCGCTGGTGCGCGTCTTCGACGTCGACGGCATGTTCGCCGCGGAGGTCAAGCTGCCCGGCATGGGCACCGCGGCCGGCTTCGGCGGCCGGCGCGACGAGCAGGAGACCTTCTACAGTTTTGCCGGCTTCACGCAGCCCTCCGCGATCTACCGCTACGACGTGAAGAGCGGCGCGAGCGAAGTCTTCCGCGAGCCCAAGTTGCTCTTCGACCCGGCGCTGTTCGACACCGAGCAGGTCTTCGCCAAGTCGAAGGACGGCACCAAGGTGCCGATGTTCCTGACCTACAAGAAGGGCCTCGAGCGCAACGGCCAGAATCCGACGCTGCTGTACGGCTACGGCGGTTTCAACCAGTCGATGACGCCGGGCTTCAACCCCGCGCGCATCGCCTGGATGGAGCGCGGCGGCGTCTACGCCGTCGCCAACTTGCGCGGCGGCGGGGAGTACGGCGAGGAATGGCACCTCGCGGGCACCAAGCTCAGGAAGCAGAACGTGTTCGACGACTTCATCGCCTCGGCCGAGTGGCTGATCGCGCAGAAGTACACGTCGACGCCCAAGCTCGCGATCCAGGGCGGCAGCAACGGCGGCCTGTTGGTCGGCGCGGCGATCACGCAGCGGCCCGAGCTTTTCGGGGCCGCGCTGCCCGCGGTCGGCGTGATGGACATGCTGCGCTTCCACAAGTTCACGATCGGCTGGGGCTGGACCAGCGACTACGGCTGCTCGGACGACCCCGAGGAGTTCAAGGCGCTTTACGCCTACTCGCCCTACCACCGCCTGAGCCCGAACCGCTGCTACCCGCCGACGATGGTGACCACCGCGGACCACGACGACCGCGTGGTGCCGGCGCACAGCTTCAAGTTCGCCGCGCAACTGCAGCACGCGCAGGCCTGCGACAACCCCGCCTTGATCCGCATCGACGTGCGCGCCGGCCACGGAGCCGGCAAGCCGACCGCCAAGCTGATCGAGCAGTACACCGACGAGACGGCATTCCTGCTGGCGGCCCTCGGCGAGAGTCGCCTGACGCCGGCGCAGTGAGTGCTTGCTCTCGGTGCTCTTCGTGAACTGACGAACAGGGACTCCCGCGCGCCGCGCGGCGATCCCCAACCCTTTTTCCCTTCGGAATCCCTCATGTCCTTCCGCCTTCCGTTGCGTCCCGTGGCCTGCCTTGCCTTGCTCCTTTCCGCGGCGCTTGCCGTCGCCTGGATCCAGCCCGAGTCTGGCCCCGCACCGGCTGCCTGGGTCGCGACCGCCGAGGACGATCTCGAAGGGATCATGGAGGGCATGGACAAGAACTTCGAAGCGGTCTACGCCTCGATCGAGAAGAAGGAGGCTGCTCCGGCGCTGGAGCTGATGTCCAAGCTGCAGCTCGCCTGCATCAGCGCGAAGACGCTGACGCCGCCCAAGCTCAAGACCGTCGAGGAGAAGGACAAGGCCGCGTTCATGGCCGGCTACCGCAAGCAGATGATGAGCCTGCTCAAGGGCTGGGCCGACCTGGAGATCGCGCTGCTCGACGGCGACTTCGACCAGGCCAAGAAGTTGGCCGAGGGGATCGACGACATGAAGAAGACCGGCCACGACACCTACAAGAAGCTGCCGCGCAAGGGCGGCGCGGGCGGGGAGAAGCAGTAGCGAAGGCCGGCACGCGCGCTGCGACCGCGCGGCCTGCACACACGGACCATGGGCGAGTTCCTCTACGGCACGTCCAGCTGGTCGGAAAAGAGCTGGGCCGGCGTGTTCTATCCCGCCGGCCTTGCTGCTTCCGCGCAGCTCGCGCACTACGCGACGCAGTTCCGCACGGTCGAAGCCGACGTGACCTACTACCGCGCGCCGGACGCGCGCCTGGCCGCGGGCTGGGAAGCGAAGACGCCGGAGGGCTTCGTCCTCTCGGCCAAGTTCCCGCGCAGCATCGTGCACGGCGGCGAAGAGGCCACGCCCGACCGCGATCACGTGCTCTCCGTGGATCGCAGCGGCGGCGATCTCGCGCGTTTCCTGTCCTCGATGGCGCTGCTCGGCGAGAAGTGCGGTCCGCTGGTGCTGCAGTTCCCCTACTTCAACCAGAAGGTCTTCGAGGGCGTCGAGCCCTTCCTCGAAAAGCTCGATCGCTTCCTGGAACAGCTGCCCGCCGACTTCCGCTACGCGGTCGAGGTTCGCAACAAGAACTGGATCGACGCGCCGCTCCTGGACCTGCTGCGCCGCCGGCGCACCGCCTTGGTGCTGGTCGACATCGCCTACATGCCGCATCCGGCCGAGCTGGCGAAGCGCCACGACCTGTTCACCACCGATTTCATCTATGCGCGCCTGATCGGCGACCGCAAGCGCATCGACAGCCTGACCGATCGCTTCGACAAGATCGTCGTCGACCAGGGCGAGCGCCTGGCCGCGTGGGCCGAATTCCTGCGCGAGGCGCTGAAGCGCCTGCCGCGGGTCTTCGCCTACGCGAACAACCATTACGCCGGGTACGCGCCCGAGACGATCCGCGATCTGGCGGCGCGGATCGGGGTGCTAGAATCGGGCTGAGCCCAGCCATGCGCGCGACGAAGAGCCTCCCGATGCGCGCCCTGCAGCGCGTGGACAAGCGCCTGGGGCCCGTGGCTTGCGCGCTCGCACAGCCGGTGCGCTGGACGCGGCCGCTGCTGCGCCGCCGCGGCGACAGCATCGAGCGCGTGCTGCTGATCAAGTTCTGGGGCCTCGGCAGCCTGCAGCTCTTGACGCCCGCGGTCGCCAACCTGCGGCGGCGCTATCCGCACGCGGAGCTGGTGCTCTTGACGCTGGACTGCAACCGTTCGGCCGCGGTCGGCCTGGGCTGCTTCGACCGCGTGCTGTCCTTCGACGTCTCCGGCACGGGTTGGCTGGGCTTCTTCGCGCGCGTGGGCCGCCTGGTCGCGCGGCTGCGCCGCGAGCGCTTCGACGTTGTTTTCGACTTCGAGTTCTTCACGCGCTTCTCGGCGCTGATCTCGCTGTTCACCGGGGCGCGCGAGACGCACGGCTTCGGCTCGACCAGCCTATGGCGCGGCGGCTTCCACACGCATTCGGCGCCGTTCAATCGCTACTGGCACGTGGCCAGGAACTTCCGCTCGCTCGCCGGCGGCGAAAACGGCGCGGAGATCGGCGCGGGCGAACTTTCGCCGCACCAGGTCGACGAGCGCGACCATGCGCGCGTCGACGAACTGCTCGGCGCGCACGGCCTCGATCCGAGCGAGGGCTTCGCGGTGCTCAATCCCAACGCGGGCGAGCTCAACTTCGAGCGCCGCTGGCCGCAGCCCTCGTTCGCGCGGCTGGCGCAACGCCTGGCGCGCGAGGACGGCCTGCCCGTGGTCCTGATCGGTTCGCGCGGCGAGCGCGACTACACCGAGCAAGTGGCCGCGGCCGCGCGGAACGCCGAGCTGCGCGCGCCGATCAATCTCGCCGGCGACCTGTCGACCGGCGAACTCGCGGCGCTGCTCTCGCGCTGCGCGGTGTTCGTCAGCAACGACTCGGGACCGATGCACCTCGCCGCCGCGCTGGGCACGCCGACCGTCGGCCTGTTCGGGCCTGAGACGCCGCTCTTGTACGGACCGCTGGGCGCGCGCGTGCAGTCGCTTTATCGGCCGCCGGCATGCTCGCCTTGCATCAACGTGCACGACAACAAGGAAGCGAGCTGCATCTGGGGCTTCCCGCGCTGCCTGGTCGCGCTCGACGTCGAGGAGGTGCACGCCGCCGCGCGCAGGTTCCTGCGCGGCGACGACCTTGGCGTGTACACGCTCGCGGCCGCGCAGCGGCGCCTGCCCAGCGTGCAGGACGCGCGCCGCGCGCGGGAGAAGAGCGGCTGATGCGCGTCCTGCTGCTCAATCCGCCGGGTCGTCGCACGTACATCCGCGACTACTTCTGCTCGAAGACCACGAAGTCGAACTACCTGTTCCATCCGATCGACCTGGTCGTGCTCTCGGGCACGCTGGCGGCGCGGCACGAAATCGCGGTGATCGACTGCATGGCGCAGTCGCTGGATCCGGCCGCGGCGCACGCGCGCATCGCCGCCTTCGATCCCGCGCTGGTCGTGTCGCTGGTCGGCTCGGTCTCGTGGGAGGAGGACCGCGAGTTCCTGCGCGAAGTCCACGCGCGCGGCCGGCGCGTGATCGCGATCGGCGACGTGCTGCAGGAGAACAGCGAGCTGCGTCTGGCCGAGGAGCCCTGGCTGGAGGCCGCGCTGCACGTCTTCGCCAACCAGGACATCGTCCATTACCTCGCGGGCGAATTCGAGGCGCTGGGCGAGATGACCATTCGCCGGCCGAACGGCGCGATCGAGCGCATCCGCGTGCACGGCAAGCAGCGCGGCAGCTTCAGCGTGCCGCGGCCGCGCCACGAGTTGTTCCCCGAGCGCGGCTACCGCTTCTCCTTCGCGCGCTCGGCGCGCTTCGCCACGCTGCTCACCGATTACGGCTGCCCCTACCCTTGCAGCTTCTGCGTGATCGGCACGCTGGGCTTCCAGACCCGCCCGCTGGCGGAGGTGCTCGACGAGATCGACCACCTGCGCGCGCGCGGCGTGCGCGAGCTGTTTTTCATGGACCAGACTTTCGGCGTCGCGCGCGTGCGCGCGCTGGAGTTGTGCGAGGCGCTGGCGGCGCGCGGCGACCTCTCGTTCACGGCCTTCACGCGGCCGGACACCGCCGACGACGAGCTGCTCGCCGCGCTCTCGCGCGCGGGATGTCACACGCTGATCCTGGGCGTCGAGAGCGCCGACGACGGGCTGCTCTCGCTGTACAAGAAGGGCTACGTCGCCGACGAGGTGCGCGCCGGCTTCGCGCGCGTGCGCAAGCACGGCCTGCGCAGCGTCGGCACCTTCATCATCGGCCTGCCCGAGGAGACCGAGCAGAGCCTGGAGCGCACGCTCGCGCTCGCCTTCGAGCTCGAGCTCGATTTCATGAGCCTGAACATGGCCGTGCCGCGCTTCGGCACGCCGTTCCGCGCGCAGCTCCTGGAGCTGGGGCTCGCCGACGCGGACGAGCTGGTGATGGACCAGGGCGGCGAAAGCGCCTTCCTGCCGACGCACACGCTCGACCGCGCCGCGATGGAGACGCTCAAGCGCAGCATGGTGCGGCGCTTCTACCTGAGGCCGAGCTACCTGTGGCGGCGGCTGAAGCGCGCGAAGAACCTGCACGAGCTCTCCTCGCAGGCGCGCGAAGGCCTGGCGCTGTTCGCGCGCAACTGGTCCTGAGCACGCCGTGTTCCGGCGTGGGGCCGCGCGAGGTGCTGCCTGCCGCCGCTCGCGCCGGGAAGTCTCGCGGCTGCGTGCACGGGACCGCTTTCGGCCCTCGACGCGAGCGATGCGCTTGCCGTCCCGACCGCGCCACGATTCACGTGCGCGCTCGGTGCCGGCCCAGTTCAGCGCTCGAGTTCGAGCCGCAGCGTCTCGCCTGGCTGCATCTTCAGCGCTCGATGCCGGCCGAATTCAGCGCTCGAGTTCGAGCCGCAGCGTCTCGCCTGGCTGGATCTTCAGGCGCTGCACCGCGCCCACGTTCGACCACTCGTTCCCGTTCCCCTTGTTCACCAGCTCCACCAGGTTGAGCTGGTAGTCGCCGGGCAGCAAGGGCACGAAGCGTCGCGTCTGCAGCGGCTCCTTCGCCAGGCCCTGCGTCAGGACCACGCGCCGGTCGTCGCGCGCGCGCAGGGTCAAGCGCAGCGGCTTCTGCGTCAGCTCGGGCGCAAGCCGCAGCTCGACTTCGAGCCCGCCGTGCACGGGCACGCGGAAATCCTGGTCGCCGTTGAGCGGCTCGATCTCCTGGCGGTACTCGCGGCTGCCGACGTTGGCGATCGCGACCAGGCTCACGCGCGGCAAGTTGGAGAAGCTCCACTCGCTGTTGCCGTCGCGTCGGCCGGTGAAGGCGCGCTCGCCGGCCAGCTCCAGCCGCAGGTTGTCGCCGCGCACGAGCGTGCCGCGTTCATCGACGATGCGCAGCACGATCCGCAGTCCGCGCTCCAGCCGCAGCTCGACCGGTGTGCCCCGCGGCGGGATCTGGAAGTCGGACACGGTCAAGGGTGCAAAACCGATCTTGCGCACGCGCAGGGTGCCGGCGGGCTGGCTCAGGCCGGCGAACGCGAAGCTTCCGTCGGCGTCGCTGTTCTCGCTCACCGATTGCTGCCGGCCCTGCGCCCCCTGCTGGAACTCGACCCGCGCCTCGGCCAAGGGCAAGCCCTGCTCGTCGCGCACGACGCCGGCGAAGGCCAGCAAGGCCTGCGGCATCGAGAGCTCCAGGCTGCGCCACTGCGATTCCTCGAGCGTCAGCTGCTGCTCGGCGACGATCGCGCCCATCGCGTCGCGCACGCCGACGCGCAGCAGCACGCCGGCCGGAAGGTCGCTGAACTCCGCCTTGCCCTCTTCGTCGGTCCGCGCATCGCGCGGCCGGCCGCCGCGGCGGTTGTTGCCGCCCTCTGCATTGGGGGCCTGGAACCTCACGTTCACATTCAAGCCGCTCGCGGGGGCGCCGGCGGGATCCTTCACGAGCACGCTCAGGCGCGTCGTGCGCTCCAATTTGACGCTCAACGCATCGCTGACTTCCGCCGGGATCTCGGCGCGTCCGTCGCGGTAGCCGTCGAGCTGCACGACCAGCGGCCGCCCGACGCCGGGCGCGTAAGCGATCGTCGCGCGTCCGTGCTCGTCGGTGCGCTCGCTGCGTTCCCCGTCGAGCCGGCCGATGGCGCCGGTCAGCGGCGCACCGGCCGAGTCGACGGCCACGAAGTGCAGCGTGGCGCCGCGCTCGAGCACGAGTTCGCCGAAATCGAAGGGCGAGGGCAGCTGCGAGCCGCTGATCTCGAGCCGCCGCCGCGGAACCTCGTCGCCGCCGTCGATGGTCAACGTCGCGCTGCGCAGCACGAGCCGCGTCCCCGGGCTGTTCCAATCGATGAGGTTGAAGTTCTCCCGGCGCTGGATGGGGATCGCGAACCTGCCGTCCTCGCGCGTGCGGCCGTCGAAGGCCGCCGTCGGCGCTTCCTCGTGGTCGGGCGGCGGCACGAAGACCAGCGCGCCGGAGATGCTGGCACGCGCGATGCCCTCGCCTCCGGCCGCTGCGACCACGCGGCCCGTGGCCATCGGCACCGCCGTCAGATCCAGCAACAGGCCCTCGATCGGATCGTCGAGACGCACGCTCATGGAGCCCGTGCTCCAGGCAACGCCGCTGACGTCCATCAGCTCGTGGGTCTGCCCGACCGTGAGCCGGCCGCTCCAGGGCATCGGCAGGCCGGTGAACTCGAACTGCCCGGCTTCGTTGGTGCGCACGGCGAGCCGCAGCTTGTCGCGATCGCGCAGCTCGAGCGCCTCGCGCAGCTCCGCGGGCCAGCCGGAGTCGTCGATCATCGGGCGGTCCGAGGTCAGCTCCAGTTCGATGTCGGCGATCGGCATCGATGCCTGCACGCGGACGCGGCCGGAGACGGCGACGCCGCGCTCGAGCACGATCACATGCCGACCCTCGCTCCTGGGCACCTCGCGCCAGGTCGGGGCCGCGTCGCGCGCGACGAGGACCAGCTCCGCGAGGCCCTCGCCCGCGTCGAAGCTCACCACGCCGGCGTCGTTGCTGCGCCCCGCGCCGAGGAACTCCGCGCCGCGTCGCAACCCGGCGCTCACGCCCCGCAGCGGACGAGCGTCGCTGGCGCGCAGCTCGTACTCGGCCTGAGGCAGCGCCGGGCCCCCGCCGGAAATCGCCACGCGTGCGGCGCTGCCCTCATCCGCGGGCGCGAGGCCGAGCGTGCCGGCGTCCTGCCCAGAGACGGGCGCGACCGAGCCCGACGCAGCTGTCGCTCCTTCGTCCTCCGCGCCGGGCCAGCGCGGTTCCTCGTGCGCCGTGAACGTGCGCACCGCGAACAGCAGCACGATCAGGCACAGGGCTAGCGCACCGCCCAGGGCCAGCGGAGGAACGCGGGACTTCACGCCCCTAAGACTAGCAGCCGCCTCTCGATCCAGTGCGCGACAGCCTCGGCCGCGCGCGCGGGATCCTCGGCATCGATCGTGACCGCGTGCTCGCGGCGCTTCTCCGAATGGCGGTAGAGCGGGTCGTAGTACAGCTCCAGCAGCAGGCGGACGAGTTCGGCGTCGCGTTTCTGGGCCAGGAGGCCGGTCAGCACTCCGGCGTATTTCACACGTCCCAAACGTTCCTCCAGGAACGGCAAGTGCTGCGCGATCTCGGCGCGATTCTCCGCGCGGGCCAGATAATCGCTGGTCAGGACCTGCACCCGCCTCTCCAGGCTCGCGCTCAGCAGCAGGTTGGTGGCCCCGTCCAGGGCCGACCAGACCCGCGGCGGCACCACCGAGTCGCCGACCTTGCGGCTCTCGCCCTCGAACACGCAGGGGCCGGGGAAACCGTGATGAAGGCGCAGCGCGAGGCGCGATTCGAACTGCCTCTGCGAGCAAGGAGCGCGCCCGACGCCGCCCAGGATCGACCCGCGGTGACGGGCCAAAGCTTCCAGGTCGCAAGTCCAGCCCGGCCGAAGCTTCTCGAGCTCGGCGAGCACCAGCGTCTTGCCCACGCCGGTCAGCCCGCGCAGCGCGAAGCTCGGCGGAGCCTCCCAAGCCTCCAGGACGCCGCGCACCCAATCGCGATAGCCCTTGTAGCCGCCTTCGAGCGCGACGGCGCGATCCAGCCCGAGCGCGCGCACGAAGCTGGCCACGCTGCGCGAACGCAGGCCGCCGCGCCAGCAGTGCAGGATCACCGGCCGCTGGGGCAGACGCTCGCAGGGCGTGGTGCCCAGCGCGCGATCGAGCGCCTCGATGCCGACTTCCGTCCAGCTGTCCAGGCGTGCGCGCAGGTCATCCGCCGGCAGATCGAAGCGCGCCAGGAAAAAAATCTCGCCGACCAGCGCATCCACGCGCCGCCGCGCCAAGGCCCGCCCCTCGTCGAAAGCCGCGTCGGGCGAAGTCCGGCTGTACAAGGTGCCCACGATCGCGCGCTCCGCATCGTCGAACAGCGGCACATTGTGGGCGCCCGGCAAATGGTCCTGCGCGAACTCCGCCGGCGAGCGCAAATCGATGACCGTCGCATCCTGCGCCGCCAACGCCACCTCGGGCAGAACCGTCGGAATCAAACTTTGAGCAACGAGAGCCATCAGGTGAACCGCACATCCTAGCGTCCGGTGTCGCACCAGTTTCACCCACCGTACGGTGTCGCACCAACTTCACCCACCTGCCGTGTCGCACACCGCCCACCCACCGTCCGCTGCCGCTCACGCTTCACACGGATTCGGCGTACGGTGTCGCACCAGGTTCACCCACCGTCCGGTGTCGCACCAAGTTCACCCACCTGCGGTGTCGCACACCGCCCACCCACCGTCCGGCACCGCAGACGAATCACACGGATTCGGCGCTGGATCCGGCGGCTGGGCACGGTTCACTTGACCAGGGCGCCCGGCAGCACGAACAGCTTGCTGGGTTCGGGGAACAGGCCCTCCCAAGGCCCGTCGACGTAGTCGTCGTCCGCGTACTCGACTCGCGCCACCAGGGTTTCCGCTCGCCCATCTCCATCGAGGTCGGGGACGCTGGCGATCGAGCGGCAACTGGGAATGTTGCTCATGACAGGAATCGAGGCCGCCCAGCGTGGTTCGTCGTTGAGCCAGAGTTGGTACTCGTGCACAGGCAGCGGCACACGCGAACCGCGCTCGATCGTCGGGATGGCGAAGAGGCCGTCGGCGTGCATGCCAGGCAGATGCAACGGAGCCGCGTTGAATGCGCAGCCATCCGGAGCGCTTGCGATGCGACTCACCAGGCCGAAGCGATCGACCATGAACGCGCCATCCGAGTCCGCGAGCAGAGCCTTCGATGCGTCGGCCTCGCCGAGGAAGGCCACGTCCCCGAGGAAACAGGTCGCTTGTGCACGTTGCGCAACCACGCTTCGTTCGGCGCTCGGGTGGCCGAGCTCGTCGACGGGAACGCACAGCAGGCTGGTGGCGGAACTCGTCTGCTCATCGTTGGATTCCGGGGGCGGAACCGACTGGAACATGCACACCAACGCGACGACCGAGCCGCTCGACGCGTCGGTAAGAACGCGCAACTGCTGGATTCGCTCGACGATTCCCGTTCCCGAATGCACAGGATCCAACGGCCGCGGCATGCTCCAATCAATCGCACAGCTTTCGCGTTCGAGCCGCGCGCGCACCAACCGCGCGGGACGATCCCGAGTCAGACAATACAATCCGAGTTCCTCCGGGCCCTCGGGCACGACGGCCAGCACACGCGCGATCAGCACGCCGCCGGGCAACTCACAATCGGCGGCGATCGAACCGTCGGACCCGAGGATCGCCACCGTTCCTTCGTTGCGGCGGCACACGAGCTCGGGTAATCCGTCCCCGGTCCGATCGGGGATCGACACCGAGTCGGCGTCGATGAGCACATGCCGCTGCGCACCCCACAGTTGGGCCTTGATGCTGCCCGTGGCCGCATCGATCCAATACGCCAGTCCCATGCCGTTGCCCTCGCCGCAGACGACGGCGATCACGATCGGCTCGGGCTGCCGCAGCGCAACCGACGGCCGCACGAAGACGATGTCGCCGAAGGGCCCCTGGCTTTGCGGCAGCTCGATCGTGCGCAGCGCCGCGTTCGCGATCGGGTCGCCGCGGTCCGCGCCGCAGCTGGCGAGCAGTGTGAGCAGCAGGAAGTGCTTGAGGCTCATGCGCGGTGCCCGGACGCGGCCAAGTCTACTCGCGCGGGGCGCGGTTGACGGCCCGCTGGCGCATCGCGCTCTCAGCGCAGCCAGTGCTTCCACACCCGAGCTTCCGACCACGCGGCGTCAGGCGGAAGCTCCAGCTCGATCAGCAACCCACCGTTGCCGCCCGAGTAGACGTGCACGTAGCTGCTGGCCAGGACGCGATTCGTCGCAGCCGCGAAGTCGGGAATGAAATCGCCGTCCAGATCCCCCACCGAGGCGATCGCGCTGCCGAAGCCGTCCATGCGGATGCCGACGCCGGAGTTCTCCTCGCCCTTTCGAACGATGAGTGGCTTTCCGTCCTTGCCTGAATGCAGGACGAGTCTGACGCCGCCCAAGCGATCAGGACGCGGTGCTCGAGCACGATGCGGTTCTCTCCCGGGCGAAAGCTGCTTCAGCGTCCCAGGCCGGCCTGTCAGGCACACGCCGTCGCCCACCCTCCGCCGGCGCCGGGCGCAACTTCGGCCGTGGGTGGAGTGTGTGCGACACCGAGCGGTGGGTGAACTTTGTGCGACACCGTACACCCACCCGGCGGCTAGGGGTCTTTGCGCGGGGGGGGGTCGTCGCGGGGGCGGTCGCGGCGGGTGTGGTCGGTGCCGGGAGGGGGGGCGCCGCGGGGGCCGGAGCGGAAGTTGTAGGGCGGGTCGCCGGCGAGCTCGCGCAAGGCGTCGAAGTAGTCTTTGCCTGGCAGGCTCTCGAGGCGCGCGACTTCCTCTTCGCTGAGCTTGGGCTGCGCGCGAAGCACTTCGGAGACTTTGGCGCGCACGCGACGGCTGATTTCCTCGCGACGTTCCTCGCGCGGCCGGTCGGCGAGCTCGAGGAACCATTGCGACTCGGGGCGCAGCGCGGCATAAGCCTGCGCGCGGGCTTCCGACGAGATTTTGCCCTCCCGTCGCGGGCCGCGATTGCCCTCGGGACGTCCCTCGCCGTCGCGGCGCGGCGGCCAGCCGCCTTCGCGCGCGCCGGGCTCGCCGGGAGGCCCTTTTCGTCCGTCGGGCGGACCTGAATGATCGCCGCGGCCGCGGAAGCCGCAGCCGCCGTTGCGCTGCATGCGCTCCATCAGCTCGTGCGGCGGCAGGCTCAGCCAGCGCTGGAATTCCTCGGGCGAAACGCCCGGCGGCGGGCCGCGGCGTTCGATTTCGCGCCGGCCGAGTTGCTCGACGGCGGCGAGCTGCTGGTCCGCGGGCAGCGCTTTGAGGCGCTCGACTTCCTCGGGCGGCAGACCTTGCTTCTTGGCGAGGTAGCTCAAGGCCTGCGGCGCGTGCTCGCGCAACTGGTCGCGGCGCGCGCAGAGCAGCTTCTCGCGTTCGGCCGGCGTGGCGCTCTCCAGCTGGCTCAGAAGCTGCGGCGACATCTTGCCGCGCAGGCGTTCGGCGCGCTCGCCCATCGCCGCCTCGACGTACTCGCGCAGCACCTGTCGGCGCGCCTCGGGCTCCAGCGTGTCGAGCTTCGCGCGCAGCTCCGCGGGAATGCGCGCCTCGATTTCGCGCCGCGCCTGCTCGATGCGCTTCAGGTGCGCCTCGACGCGTTCGCGCTCGTGCTGAGGCAGCTCGCGGAACTGCTCGAAGCGCTGCTGGATCCGCTCGCGTTCCGCGGGCGTCATGCGTTCCCAACGTTCGCGCGCCTGCTCCAGCCCGCGCGGGCCATCCTGGGCGAGCGCGAGCGGCGCAACGACCAGCAGCACGGCGCAGGAACGCAGGATGGAATCGAAGCGTCCCATGTTCAGCCCTGCCTCACTTCGTCCTGCGCGGAAGCGGGCTTGGTCGGCGCCGCGGGATCTTCGTCCACGGGCGTCGCCTCGTTGCCGGCGGCCGCCGCTTCGAACTCCAGCAGGTACTCGTCGAAGGAATCCAGCGTCGCCAGCGCGGCGTCGAGCCCCTCGCTGCCGTCGAGCAGATCCCAGGCTTCGATGATTTCGAGCGAAGCCAGCAGCTGCTCGTCGGGCTGCGACAAGCCCGGCGGCTCGACCCGCGGTTCGTCCGGCATCACGGGCGCGGCAGGCTGCGGGCCGCTTGCGATCGGCGGCAAATTCGTCGGCGCGACCTCGCTCGACATCGCGCTCCACAGCGCCCAACCGGCGAGTGAAAACACCGCGAAGCCCGCGGCGATGCGCAACGCGTACGAAGTGCGCGATACCGGCGCAGCAGCGCGCGATGCGACACGTGCCGGGCCGCGGCGCGCGAGCTGCAGGCGCGCGAGCACGCGCTTCTCGAGCCCGACGGGCACTCCCGGCCGCGGCAGGTTCTCCAGCAGTCGATCGAGCTCCTGCTCCGCATGCACGCGCGCCAGCACGCGCCCGGCGAGGTTGATCGGCGGCGGCTCGGCCGGCGTCAGCTCCAGCAGTCGATCGAGATCGCCGCCGGCCTGCGCCGCCGTGCGCGCTCCGTCCAGGCGCGAGAGCACGCGTTCGGCCAGCGCGCGCGGCAGATGCGGCTGGGGCAGCGAACGCAGCAGCTCCTCGAGCGCCTCCTCCTCGGCCAGCAGCTCGCGGCAAGCGCCGCAGTGGATCACATGGGCATGCCACGCCAAGCCGCCGAGCGGCTGCTCGTTCGCGGCGCGTCGCGGTCCCCGCAGTGCGTCGGCAAGACGCTCGCGGAATCGAGTGCAGTCGGAATTCATGCCAGCTCCCTCTCCAAGAACGGCTTGAGGCGCTCGCGCAGGTTCTCTCGGGCGCGGTGCACCAGGGACTTGACCGCCTTCTCGCTGGAGCCGAGCACCAGCGCGATCTCGGCGAACGATTGCTCCTCGTACTTGGCGAGGATCAGCGCCATGCGTTGGGACTCGGGCAATCCTGCGATCGCCTGACGCACGGCGTGCACGACGTCGACGGTCTCCATGTGGCGAATCGGATCGCCGTCGAGCGACACGGCGGACTCGGCGGGCGAGCCCTCGTCGTTCTCGGCGCCGTCCTCCAGCGAACGCGAACCCTTGTCGCGTTCGGTGTGGTTGACCGCCAGGTTGAACGCGACGCGGTAGAGGTAGGTCGAAAAGCGCGCGGTCGGCGTGTAGCGCTCGCGCGCGCGCAACACGCGCAGGAAAACCTCCTGCACCATGTCCTCGCGCTCGGGCACCGGCCCGAGGAAGCGCGTGAACAGGGCGTAGACCTGACCCGAGTAGGCCTCGACCAACCTGTCGAACGCCGCCTCCGAGCCGGCCTGGAAGGCCAGCATCGATTGCACACCCGGGTCGTCGGCGAAGGGCACTTCCATGGAGGGGGGTCAGCGAGAGGAACCCCGGGGCCGCGGCCTGGTTCTGGCCAGAGCGCCGCGAAGCCCCAGGGGGCCGATCCTAACCCGCTACTGCCGCGCCGCTTGGGCCTGGGGCAGGACCCGCAGGCCGCCGAGCCGCCGCATGGCCCCCAAGGGCCAGACCACGCTCAGCGGGCGGCCCGCGACCGCGTCGAGCGCCACCGGCCCGATCGTGCGGCTGTCGCGCGAGTCCGAAGAATTGTCTCCCAGCAGGAACAGCTCGTCCCGGCCCAGGGCGATCGCCGAGCCGGTGCCGCGCGTGCCCGCCGAGGTGTAGTAGAGGTCGCGCGCGACGCAGAGCCACCGCAGGTCGAGCTCCATGCCGGCGACGACCAGGGCCGCGCGCGGCTTGAGGTGGCGGTAGCTCTCGTCGAGGACGCCGGTCAGCGGCGTGTTTGCAGGATAGCTCGCGCCGATCACCCGGCCGGCGACGACGGCGACCAGATGGTTGTCGACGTTCTCGAAGGCCAGCTCGAAGTCCGCCGCGGACAGGCGATCCTGCCCGGGCCAGTCGCTCTCGGTCAGCACCCTGGGCGCCGCCGCCAGCCCTTCGCGACGCAAGAGCCGCGCGCGCGCCAGTCGATCGGACTCGATCGAGAGCTCCAGCTCGAAGAGGTCGCCCTCCTCGGTCAGCCGCAGCAGCAGCGTGCCGCTGCCCTTCAATCCGAAACGGCCTTCCAGGCGCAAGTCGTTGACCTCGCGCTGCCCCTCGACGCGCCGGCCCTTGGCATCGAAGTGGTCGTCGGTGGCGCGGCGCGAGTAGAGCAGTTCCACGCTGCGACCGCGCGCGTCGAGACTCCAGCCCGCTTGCCGCGGCACCAGCGGCATTTCCGGCGGCGCGAATGCCTGTTCGAGCGGCTCGAGCCGCGAATCGAAGACCGGAATCGGCTCGGGTCGCGGCACGTACGCCGCGAGACGTTCGCCCTCGATCAACAGGTCGCCGCCGGAGATCAACAGGGACTCGCCGGGCAGGCCCGCGACGCGCTTGACCACCGCCGCGGATTCCGTCGCGGGCGTGAACACGATCAGGCCGAAGCGCTCGGGCACCCAGCCGCGGCCGTAGCGCACGAAGACGCGCTCGCCTTGCGCGTGCAGCGTCGGCTCCATCGAATTGCTCTCGATGCGGTACACGCCACCGATGAAGGTGCGCACCAGCAGCGCCGCCAGCAGCGCCCCGAGCAACGCCGGCAAAATGCGGCGTCCCAGCAAGGATCTCGTTCCAACCACGTCGCGCTGCCCCGGCAGCAGCGGCGCAGCATACGCAGCCGCGCGCGCGGGCGCGCAAGGAAAGGACCGCGCCGAGCGAGGTTGGTCACGCTCGAACGCCGCGGCACCTACTCGCGCCGCGCGCCCCCGAAGAGGCGGGTCTCCGAAACCTACCCCGAGCGGGCGGGGGAGGTCGGGCGGGCAGCCCATTGTCGGGGAGGGCAGGCGGCCACCAGGTTCGCCTCCCCGAATTACCGTCGGTGCCCTGGACTATCTGGGGGTCAGGCCATGCCTGGCTCATCAGGGCCGAATCACGAAAGAGACCGCGCCGGTCGTCGCGTGACGCCGAGCGCCCTGGTGCTGAGGATCGCGGTACCAGATCTGTGCCCACACCCAGGTACCGGGCAGCAAGGCTGGATCAGTTCCTGCGGCCATGTAGGAGTTGAAATCGAACTTGAAAGACCCGCTGCAGTCGACCACGCCCAAGGTTCCAGCGCTGCTCGTGAAGCCAGCGCGACTCAGCGGCGGCCGTAGACACAACGTGCCGACCCCGAAGGGTTGCTCTTGCGAGCCGGTCAGGGAGTACAGCAGGCCGCAGCGACTGTCGTTGGGCAACTCACTGGAGCTGATCTGAAAGCCGGTCGACGCGCTCGCCTGGGGCAGACCCTGCACGTCCAGTGCAGCCGCGCAGCCCAGCGGGATCTGTGCACGGGTGCAGTAGTAGTACGGGCCCGGGTTCGAGCGGTCGAGCACGAAGGCATCGTCGAGCGTGGGATGGCCGGGGCCGTCGGGGGAGACGTTGTTGTTGGCAGCCGTGCCGACGGCGAGAAACCGACCGTCATGCGAAATGGAGTGGACGCCGGCCAGGGCATTCAATGGACCGTTGCCTGCGTTGCGCGTCACCCAGCAGATCTCGTCGCGCTCGACGTCGTAGATGTACCCATCCGAGAAGAATCCCGTCGGCACAGGAACGAAGTTCTCGCCCTCGGAGGCAAAGGCGACGAAACGGCCATCGCCACTGATGCGAGGAACTCCGCAGTCAGCGGCAGGCGAACCATCAATGGACTTCGAGACCAACCGCGTGACACCAAGCAGGTTGTCCCGGAGGAAGATCATCGATTGAAAACCAAGGACCGGGTCGGGCGTCAGGTTCGTTGCATAGCTCTGAAACGCAAGCCAACGTCCGCTTCCTGAGAGCCTCACCTGAGGCGTTGCCCCATTGGCGAAAGACCCATCCGGCGCGACGGTGGCCAAGGTCGTCGTGCCCAGCAGGCGATCACGGAGAAAGATGTCTCTCACATTGTTCGTATCCCCAGGAACGATGTCGCTTGCGGCCGTGATGTATGCGATGAATCTGCCGTCGTCGGAAACACCAGCATCCGGCGAAACTCCGCCATAGGAGAGTGTCCCGGCCGCCGTCAGGCTCACCAACTCGTTCACACCTAGCTGGCGATCGCGAACGAAGAAGTCAGTTGCGGAGTTCAAATCCCCCAGAACGAGGTTTGGTGACCCGCTGGCGAACAGCACGTAGCGTCCGTTGGCCGAAATGTCGGCGAGGACCCCTCCGACGGCTGTGGCACCCGTATGAGCCAAAGTGATCACCTCAGTCGTCTGAGCGTCCAGGTCCCGATAGTAGACGTCCGTGAACGTGTTAGAATCCTCGGGAACAAGCGAGTCATTCGTGTGAAAGGCGATTCCACGGCCGTTGCCTTGCAGGAAGAAGTCGTACACGCTGCTGGTGCTTGCTTGGCCGGTCGACTTCACGTTGCACTGGACCAGCTCCCCAGTCCACACGTCCTTCACGAAGAGGTCCTCTGAGAAGTTGAGTGGCGACTGAGGGGGGGTGGTGAAGTTTTGAGCTTGGCTCAAGAAACCGACATAGCGGCCGTCGTCGCTGACCTGCGGGACATAGGATGCCAGGGAGCCGGGCGCGCCCGTGGCCGAGACGCTGGCAAGTCGCATCAGCCCGATGTCGGGAGAGGCGCATTGCGCATGTGCGCGGCCAGCATGGAGTATCAGGCCTCCTAATAATCCCGCAGCGATTTGCGGCGTGAAAAGGCGACTCGGAGCGCACTGCGTTTGAGGCTGACTTGGCATACTTCTCCAACTCCTAGCGGTGCCGCGCAGAGGTGCGCCCTCAGTTCGTGTTATGGATCGAGACCCACCCATCGCCCATGCCGTACCGCCAGTTCGGGAACACGACCGGCGGCGTCGAATTGGGCGTTGTGGGGAAGTCCACCGTCGTGGTTCGACCGCACATCACCACTATTCCAGCCTCGGGCAGGGCGATCAACCCGCGCACGCGATTGCCCAGTTCGTCGATGTGAGTCGTGCCCTGGTTCAAGTAGTGGCAGTCCCCGCCGAAGTACGTGCAGTAGTTCAACGCAGCCGACGGTGGGTCTTGATCGATCGAGTACGAGACCTTCAACACGAATCCGTCGCTGATGCGACTCGGCGGTTGATAGTTTATGAAGCCCTTGTCGTACGCATTGTTTGCCGTGATCGGGAAGCCCTCGTCCGGCTTCGATCGGGTCTCGCCCCCCAGGTAGAGATTACCGAGAGAGTCCAGCGCGAGACCGCCGGACTCCTCCCGCTGCGTCCCACCGAAGTAGGAGAAGAAGCGGGGCAGTGAAGTCCTCGCGCAAGACTACCAGGAAAGAGTCAGGCCAAGTGGGAGTGGCTTGGCTGTGCTGGGTGTTGATCGTTGCCGTCCCTGACAGGTCCCAGCTCCAGCTCGAGACACTGCTGCTCATGCTCGTGCCTGACAAGACCAAGTGGTTGGCTGCGTCCAGCTCAAAGCAGTCGCTCACCCCGCCGCGATCCTCGCCACTGCCGCCGACAAAGCGCGTCGCCAGAATCGTGCCAACGCTCCCGCTCGCAGGCAGGTCGATCTTCGCGACGAATGCGTCCCAGTCTCCATGCGTCGTATTCACGGACGCAGGCAGGGCGACCGAGTTGGTCTGACCGCCCACGTACAGCACACTTGCGCCGCCGCCGAGGGACCGATGTCGGATGCCGGCGTAGGCCATGTCGTCCCCGGTGCCGCCGAGCAGCGTGGAGAACAGCAGAACTCCGATTCCGTTCACGCCGAGAACGAAGGCGTCTTCCTTTTGGAGCAGCGAACCGCCCTGATGGCTCTGTCCGATGGTCTTCGGGAAGAGCGCAGCGCACTGCGCATTCAGTTGCGTCGATCCGGACAGATAGACCTTGTCCTCGGGTGCGGTTTGGCCCGGCACAACCGTCATGCACCCGCGTGGCGTATCGAGCGCGTCCGATCCGATGACGTAGACGCAGCGCAGGAACTGGAGGTCGCCTGAAAACTGCGCCACGAACACGTTGCGTGGACTTAGCGTGCCTCCGCATTGGTATGGAGGCTGCGGTGGGTAGGCGCCCGGTTGGACCGCCGTTCCCAAGAGTGCTCCCTGGACTGGATTCGTCGTGTGGTTTGGATCTGGGCCAGGGAACGTGGAAAGGGTCGGCACGTGTTGCGAGTTCAGGATGGTCGCGGAGTCGGTGAACCCACAGACCCAGATCGTTTCCTGCGACCCCGCCGCCACCCCGTAGGCCCGATCCGTCGCGGAGCCTCCGATGTAGGTCCAGTGCAAGACCGTGCTTAGGTCGGAGGACAAGACCGCGACGTAGCCGTCGGTCGGGGGATTGCTCAGCAACTTGTTCTGGTTGAGCTCGTTGTCGAACGGCGTGGCAGCCGGAAATGCGCTGAAACCAGAAGTCGGAAAAGTGCAGCCACCCGGCATGCAAGATGAGCATGGGGGCGCGGATCCCGATCTTGTGAAGTCTGAGCACGTCTCGCCGCACACGACGAAGGTCCCATTCGCCAATCTCACGAGTCCCTGGACCCGCTCCTCTTCATAGCCACCCATGAACGTCGTCGCGACGTTGCGGCTAGACTGCGCTGAGGTGAACTCCGCTGGCAGGAATGGGGTGGAGAGCAGGAGCGCAAGAGTCAGCAGTCGAGATCTAGCACTAGCATTGATCGAGCGCATGGTGAGAACTCCCTTAAAGTGCCTGACAACATCCTCTGCCCCCCGTCGCATGACGTCAAGCTGTGCCGTGCAGGATCCGTGCCGGTGAGCCTCGCATGCGCGGCGCCATCCGAGCTGCAAATCACTCGTTGAGCACTTCGCCTTGATGAATGGTTGCAACCGGATGCGAATCCATGCCCACAAGGCATTGGATGTCCGCGGCATCGGCCGGTGCTCTCGACGATTGGAGAGTCCGCAGAGGCATGCGGAATTCTCCCAGCGCCGGGAAGGGTCAACGGCTGACGAACCCTGAAGCTGCCACTTCGAAGACTGCCGCATGCAATCTGCGCAGGGTTTCAGCGGCATGAGGCTGCGCGATTGCGAAAAGCGCGCTGCCCTGGCCGGAGGCGGCTCCATGCGCGCGCACGGCGACCTCGGCTTCGTCGAGAGCGCGGCGGGCGGCGGCGAGTTCGGCGCCGGTAGGTGCGACCAGGGCCGCCAGGGCCAGATCGCATTCGGTGCGCACGGGAGCCCCGAGCTGCGCGAAGAAGCGCGCGGCTTCGTCGCTCCACGACAGCGCAAGTTCCACGCCGCGCGCGGCGCCGACCAACCACAAGAGTTCCACTTGCGCGCGGGCGAGCGCCGCGCAGAGTGAGTCGGTGCGGTGCGCGCGATCCTCGCCCGCGCCGAGCTCGACGTGCACCAGCGCCACACCGCGTCGCAGCGTCACGCCGACAGCGCCCGCGTGCCGCGGCGAAACTTTGCGCTCGATCAGCGTGCCCGCGCTCCGCGGTTCGAGAACGCACAACACGCGCGCGGGAATGTTGGCGCGCTCCAAGGGCTCGAGCGCGCCGGGATGCAGCACGTTCGCGCCGCGGAAGGCGTACTCGGCGGCCTGAGCGTAGGACAGATGCTCGATCGAGCGCGCCGCGGGAACCAGCTTCGGATCGGCGCTCATCACGCCGCCGACCGCCTTCCAGAACTGCACTTCACGCGCTTGCGCGGCTTCCGCGAGCAGGCTCGCGGACAGGTCGGAACCGTTGCGCCCCAGCGTGGTCAGGAAACCGGCCTCGTCCTTGGCCACGAAGCCCGTGACCACCGGAATGCCTGGCACTTCGCGCAGCGCGCGACGGATCGAGGCGCCCCTGCCCGACAGCGGCCGCGCGCAGCCGTGGTTGGAATCGCTGAGCAGGCCCAGGTCGAAGGCGTCGACCGGCGTTGCGGCGTGGCCGTTGGCGCGCAGCGCGGCAGCGACGACGCGTGCGCTCATGCGCTCGCCGAAGGAGATCACGAAGTCGCGTTCGCGCGCGCTGATCGCGCGCCGCGCGCGGATGCCCTCGAGCACGGCGGCGAGCTCCGCCAGCAGGCGGTTGAGCAGCTCCGGCTCCAGCCCGCACTGCGACAGCAGGCTGCGGTGGCGGATGCGCACGCGATCGAGCTCTTGGCGGCCCTCTGCGGCGGCCGCGGCGACCGAGTGCAGCAGCTCGGTGACGCCAAGGGCCGCGCTGACCACCACCACCGGCCGCTCGCCGCCGCGCGAGGCGATGATCGCGCCCACGCGCTGCACGCCGGCGCCGTCGGCCAGGGCCGCGCCGCCGAATTTCATCACGATCGGTGCCTGCGTCGCGCTGCTCATGCCGGGTCGCACAGACTACCACCCGCGCGCGTCGTGTACTGTTCCGACATGGGTGAGACGCCGTGAACTCCTGGGAAGCCGATGCGAGCGTGACCGCGATCCGCGGGCCGGCGCTGACGTTCACGGGCGATGCGTTCGCCGAGGGCCTCGAGCGCACGCTGCGTTTCGAGTCCGACGCGATAGTCGCCATGTCGCGCGGCCGGATCCTGCACTTCGGGCCGGCCGCGCGCGTCGCGCAACTGCTGCCGCCGGGCACGCAGGTCGAGCGCTTCGGCGAGACGCACTTGATCCTGCCCGGCTTCGTCGACTGCCACGCGCACTACCCGCAGACGCGCATCGTCGGCTCGCACGGGGCGCAGCTGATCGACTGGCTCTCGAAGTACGCCTTCGTCGCGGAGCAGCGCTGCGCCGACGAGACCTACGCGCGCGAGGTGGCGCGGGCCTACCTTGCGGAGAACCTGCGCGCGGGCACGACGACCGCCGCGGTCTTCTGCACGGTGCACCCGCGCTCCGCCGACGTGTTCTTCGAGGAATGCGAGCGCCTGGGCATGCGCATGATCGCCGGGAAGCTCCTGATGGACCGCAACGCGCCGGCGGAATTGTGCGACACGCCGCAGCGCGGCTTCGACGAGTCCAAGGCTCTGATCGAGCGCTGGCACGGCCGCGGGCGCGCGTTGGCCGCGATCACGCCGCGCTTCGCGCCGAGCTGCTCGCCCGAGCAGCTGGAACTCGCCGGCGCGCTCTGGCGCGAGCACCCCGACGCCTACGTGCAATCGCACGTTTCGGAGACGCGCGCCGAAGTCGAATGGGTGCGCCAGCTCTTTCCCCAGAGCGCGGACTACCTCGACGTCTACGCGCGGCACGGGCTGATCGGCCCGCGCGCGATCTTCGGCCATGGCATCTGGCTCTCCGACCACGAGCTGCGCCGCTGTCATGAGAGCGGCACGGCGATCGCGCACTGTCCGACGTCGAATCAGTTCCTCGGCTCGGGTGCTTTCGACCTCGCGCGCGCCAAGCACTCTCCGCGGCCCGTGCGCGTCGGCCTCGGCAGCGATCTCGGTGCCGGCACCTCGTTCTCGATGCTGCGCACGCTCGGCGCGGCCTACGAAGTCGCGCAGGCTTGCGGCCACAGCCTGTCAGCCGGCCACGCCTTCTACCTCGCGACGCGCGGCGGCGCGCAGGCTCTTGCGCTGGAGGAAAAGATCGGCAGCCTCGCGCCAGGCCTGGAAGCCGATGTGATCGTGCTCGACCTGCACGCGACGCCGCTGATCGCGGAGCGAATGCGCAGCTGCGCCGATCTTTCGGAAGCGCTGTTCGTGCAGATGATCCTAGGCGACGAGCGTTCGGTCCAGGCGACGTACGTCGCTGGCCGCGAAGTGCACCGGCGCAGGCCGACGGCTTGATCGAGGTCTACTCGAGCAGGAAGTACTGCACGCGGAAGCGATCCTCGCTCTGGCGCACGGGTCTGCGGCTGGATTGGAAGGCCTTGAGCATCGCGCTGGTGTAGCCCGCGTGGAGATGGACGAGGTGGACGCGCTGCGCCTTGCGCGGCTGCGACTGGACGAGCCCCAGGACTTCTTCCTGCGGCCGCAGGCCGGCCACGATCTCCGGCCGCCCGCGCAGGTAGTGCGCGAGCAAGGCCTTGGCGTATCCCCATTCGGCCGCGTGGATCGGCACGAGCACGTCGCCGGGCTGCCAGTTGGCCTGCACGTCGCTGCACGCGGAACGATAGTCCTGGCGCAGGTTCGCCTGCTTGTGCACCAGCGCCAGCGCCAGCGAGCCCGAGAGCACGAGCGCCACGAGCAGGACGCGCAGGCTGCGCCACGGCACTTCGCTCAGGCCGATCGCCACGATCATCGGCGTCGCCGCCGCGCCGACCATCAAGTAGCGCGGCGTGAAATTCGCCGGTCCGACGAGCGCCAGCGACAGCGCCACGACGATCGGAAGCGCGAACGTGAGCGCGATGCACAGGTCGGAGAACTCGCGCCGGCGCGCGACACGCAGCATGAAGCTCGCGACGCCCAGCAGCATCGCCGCGGCGACTGCGTAGCCGAACGGCGACCAGGCGCCGAATGCGGACGCCTCGGTCAGCAGCTGGCGCACCGGTAGCTCGATCAGGCTGCGCAGGCCGTCGCCGGCCTGAAAGCCCCAGGGCGCGTTCAGCTGGTTGCGCAGCGAGCCCGCCAGCCAGGGAATCCAGAGCGCTCCGCCGGCCAGCGCAGCGCCGGCGGCGAGCGCGAAATCGCGGCGGCTGACGCGCCCTGACCTCAGCGCCATGAACGCGACCGCGATCACGACCGGTATCACCAGACCGCCGAAGTAGTGGCTGCCCGCCGAGAGCGCGCAGCCGGCGAGGATCAACGCCGCCTTGGGTCTCGACGCGCGTTCGACGAAACTCGCGCAGGCGAGCAGAGCCCCGACCGAGAACAGCTCGACGAACGCGTACATGCGCACTTCCTGCGCGATCCATATATGGAAAGGCGAGAGCGCGCACAGCGCGACGGCGAGCGTTCGAGCCGTGCCGCGGCTCCACAGCCCGCACAAGGCCGCGAACAGCGCCAGCGCCGCGCACGAGACCAGAGCCGGCAGCAGACGCATCCGCGCGTCGTCCTCGCCGAAGATCTCGATCCACGCGCGGAAGAAGTAGTACGTCAGCGGCGGGTGCCGATCGCGCTGCAGCGTGGCCAGGATGTCGTCCGACTGCGCGACGAACAGCGTGCAGCCTTCGTCGAACCACAGCGAATGCACGTCGAGGCCCCACAGACGCAGGATCGCGCCGAGGGCCAACGCGAGGGCGATTCTCGAGTTGCTCTGGGGGTCGCGGGCGCGCGGTGCGGCAGGGGTGTCGAGGCTCATGGCGCGCGGTTGAGGCGCGCATCCTGGCCGACCGCGATGCGCGAAGCCAGGCCGCTCCTCCGCTTTGGCTCTGGTCTTGCCCTGAGCGCTTTTCGCGGAGCAGGTGCTCGCCTCGGTGGATCGCCGTCGTGACGAGCCGTGTGCTCGAGTCGCGCGCGGACTGAATCCCGTGGCGAGCTGGTTTCCTCAGGCCAGCGACCACAGCAACGCGAGCGCAGCCGTCACGGAATTGGCGGCGAGCGATAGCAGCCAGACCCGCCGCGCCGGCCAACCGAGCGCGGCGCGCAAGGCCAGGGCTTCGAAGATCACCACCAGGATCTCGACCAGCAACCAGTTGACGCCGCCAAGCGCCGCGAGCGCCGTGGCTGGCGGATGCGAGGCGAGGTTGACGCAGACCGCGGCGCGCAACGCCGCCAGCGTGTCGCGTCGCGGACCGAACGCCGCGACGAGCGCTGCCTCGATCGACACCGTGCAGGCGAGCGTCAGCGCGTAGAGGCCTAGCGCCGGCATGAGCTTCAGCCCGCGGCCGCTGCTCGACGGCGACGCCGGATCAGGTACCAGAGGCCGAACCAGCCCAGCAGCGCCACCGCGCACAGGGCAGCGATCCACTTGCGATCGTGGCGCCGTACCTCATCGACGACCGCCAGCTCGAAGCGCGTCGCGTCGAGCTGGCTGATGCGCAGCGTGGTGACGATCGACTCCAGCGGCGAAGCCAGCAGAACGCTCGAGACCTCGCTCACCGGGATCTCGGCCGCGAGGTGGCTCGCCTCCCACGCCGGCTCGAGAGATTCCGGAACGGATTCGGCGTCGGAGGCGACGTAGAGGCGCGTGCCGTACTTCGAGGAGAAGTCGAAGGGCTTGCCCGGCTCGACGAGGTGCGTGCCGCCGAAGCCACGCACGGGGAAGGCGACGATCCGCTTGCCGGTCAAGTGCTCCGAAGGCTCGACCACCAGCTGGTGCGAGACAGGCCTGGTTCCCGGGAGCAGCACGTCGCTGCGCGCGGGCGCGGCGAGCGGGAGCAGCGCGAGGAGGAGGCTGAAGAATCGGCGCATGGCGGTGTCTCCTTCGTGTCGACGTCGAGGCTTTTCCCGAGGCGCGTCTCGCGCTCAACGTCGCGGCGGCCAGCGAGCTTGGACATTCTGCGGCAGCGACCTCGGCTTTGCCGAGCAGAGCAGCGCGACCCGTGCACGGGCGCAGGGCTTCGACCGGCCCTTGGGCGCGCGGCTTCGACGACGGCAACGCTCGCGTAGCTCTTCGAAAGAGCTTTCTGCGGCTGACCCATCGTAACTGCCAGGCAAACTGGCACTATCCCGTGCGCAGTCTGGCCCGGAGATCCCTTGCAGCGATGACGGCAGATCGTTCGCTGCGAAGGCCGAGCCGCGCTCCCACATTCCTGGAAAGGTAGCTTCGAACATGAGTCCTTCACTGGATCGATTCGGCGCGTTCGTGTCCATCGGCCCTCGTCCCGCGGCCTTGCTGCTGGCGGCTTGCACCCTCGCCGCCCCAGGCGCGTTTGCGCAGGGAGGCGTGTCGGGCCGAGGCACGCAGGTTTTCGACAGCGCCTGGAACCAGGAGTCGTTCGCCGAGATCGACGCCGGTGGAACCCATACCGTAGCGCGCCGCAGCGATGGCTCGGTGCTGGCTTGGGGCTCCAATTATGCAGGTCAATGCAACGTGGCCGCGCTGCCCGCCGGTCTGACGCACGTCGAGGTCGCCGCTGGACCGGATCACAGCGTTGCGCGCCTCAGCGACGGCTCGGTGGTGGCGTGGGGCGACAACACCCATGGACAATGCAACGTGCCGGCTTTGCCTGCCGGAGTGAGCTACGTCGAAGTCGCGGCTGGAGCCGACTACACCGTGGCACGCCGCAGCGACGGCGCGGTGCTGGCCTGGGGCTCCAATTGGGCCGGACAATGCAATGTGGCCGCGCTGCCCGCCGGTTTGACGTACGTCGGGATCGCGGCGGGGACGGACCACACCGTCGCACGCAGGAGCGACGGCTCGGCGGTGGCGTGGGGAAGCAACGCGAGCGGCCAGTGCAACGTGCCCGCGCTGCCTGCCGGCTCGAGCTATGTCGAGGTGGCGGCCGGAGCGAGCTTCACGCTGGCACGCCGCAGCGACGGCCTGGTGCTGGCGTGGGGATCGAATTGGGCCGGACAATGCAACGTGCCTGCGCTGCCCGCCGGCCTCTCCTTCGTCGAACTGGACGCCGGGGCCTTCCACACGCTCGCACGCCTCAGCGACGGTTCGGTGCTCGCCTGGGGAGCGAACGACAATGGCCAGTGCGACGTGCTCGCGCTCCCCGCGGGCATGAGCTACGTGGAAATCGCGGCCGGAGAACTCTACAGCGCCGCGCGCCGCAGCGACGGCACGGTCGTGGCCTGGAGTCTTCAGCTCAACGCGCCCTCGCTGCAGCCCGGCGCGAGGTTCACGCAGGCAGCAACCGGAGGCCAGCACACGCTGCTGCGCCTCAGCGACGGTTCGGTGCTGGCCTGGGGAGCGAACCAGAACGGCCAGTGCAACGTGCCCGTGTTGCCTTCCGGCGTCCTGTACGCGCAGGTCGCGGCCGGAGGCAATCACAGCGTTGCGCTGCGCGACGACGGCCGGCTGATGGCCTGGGGCTCGAGCAGCTTCGGCCAGATCCATGCGCCCGCGCTGCCCGCCGGTGTCGTCTACACGCAGGTCTCGGCCGGAGGGGAATTCACCGCCGCATGCCGCAGCGATGGATCGGCGCTGGCGTGGGGCCGGAACGACTACGGTCAATGCAACGTGCCTGCGCTGCCTGCCGGCCTGAGCTACGTCGAGGTCTCGGCAGGATATTGGCACAGCCTCGCACGCCGCACCGACGGCTCGGTGGTCGCCTGGGGAGACAACAGCGACGGGCAATGCAATGTGGCCGCGCTGCCTGCCGGACTGAGCTACGTCGAGATCGCCGCAGGTCCGCGCCATTCCATCGCTCGCCGCAGCGACGGCTCGGTCGTCGCCTGGGGAAGCAACACCTACGGCCAGTGCAACGTGCCTGCGCTGCCGGTCGGCTTGCAGTACGTGCAGGTGGCGGCCGGCGAATACCACAGCGTCCTGCGCCGCAGCGACGACGCCGTCCTGGGCTGCGGAAACAATTACTTCGGCCAACTCGAGCTGCCGGTGGCGCCCGCGGGCATGCGGTACGCGGACGTCTCGGCCGCTTACACCCAGACCGTCGCGTGCTACGAACCCATGTGCATGTTGCCGACAAGCTACTGCACGGCGAAGATCAACTCGCTGGGCTGCACGCCGAGCATCGAATCCACGGGCCTCGCCAGCGCCTCCGCCGGCGCCGGCTTCGTCGTGCGCGGCATCAACGTGCGCAACTGGAAGACCGGCTTGCTGTTCTACGGCGTGAACGGCCGCGCGGCGCTCGCGTTCCAGGGCGGAACGCTGTGCGTCGCAGCGCCGATCCGGCGCACGCCGTCGACGCATTCCGGCGGCTCGCCCGCGCAGGCGAACGACTGCAGCGGCGTGTTCACGATCGACATGAACAGCTTCGCGGTGGGCGGCCTGGGCGGAAGTCCCCTGCCGGCGTTGAGCAGCGCCGGCAGCGTGGTCAACTGCCAGTTCTGGGGCCGCGACCCCGGTTTCGCCGCGCCGAACAACTCGACGCTGACGGACGGGCTGGAGTATTCGATCTGCCCTTGAGCAGAACAGGGCCGAATTCGGTCGTGTCGGCATGCGACGTCACGGCGTACGCTGGACGCCATGCACGACACGACCGAGCTCGAACTGCTGGCGCTCAATCAAGAGCTGCTCGACGCGATCGCGAACGGTGACTGGGCCGCGTACAGTCGGCTCTGCGATCCGAAGCTGAGCGCGATCGAACCCGAGGCTCCGGGCCAGATCGTCAGCGGACTTGGCTTCCACAAGTTCTACTTCGATCTCGGCAAGCCCTCCGTGCCGCGGCAGACGAGCATCTGCCAGCCGCTGGTGCACGTGGCAGGCGACATGGCGGTGGTCGCGTACGTGCGGCTGGTGCAGAAGCTCGAGAATGGCGTGCCCAAGACCGTCGCCTCGGCGGAGACGCGCGTGTGGATCCGAAACGGAGCGAGCTGGCGGCATTTGCATTTCCACCGCTCGCCGCTGGATTCCTGATCGGCTCGCGTGAATCGCGGCGCAGCCCGCGCGTTGCGCGTGGAGCTCGAATCCAAGGAAACGTGACCACCGATCGGCGGCCTTGCGCGCAGGCTGAAATTCAAGCAGGCTCGCTCGCCAGGACACCCGCAACGCGCGACGCATCGTCCGCGCGCCCGCGCTCGGTGGCGTCCGCCCTCCTGGACGGGTTCTCCCATGGCTGGACTCTGCTCGCTCGCGTTGGTACTCGCCCCGCTGCTCGCAACCGCGGCCCACGCACAGGATCGGAAGCTCGAGTTCGCCGAGGCCTACGCGCTGTCCGAGGATCGCGGCAAGCTGCTCGTCACGCTGCTCGAAGGCAGCCCGGAGTGGTACGAGTACAGCTGCCGTGAGCTGCAGGCGCGCGGCGACTTCGCCGCGGTGCCAGCGCTGCTCGACGCCTGGATCCGGCGCCACGGCCGCGGCAGCGCGGTCAAGAAGATCGAGAACCGCCAGGCGCTGCTGAGTTTCGCAGTCGATCCCAAGCCGAGCTTCGCGTTCCTGCGCCAGCGTCTGGGCGTGCGCTTCGACGACCAGCTCGACGCGATCGGCGTTCGCGCCGACCTGCCCACGCGGCTCGACGCGGCGCTGATCTCGCGCGAAGCCTGGAGCCAGCGCGCGCGTGCGGCGCATCCCAACAGCCTCGACGGCTTCACGGATTCGGCGCTGTTCTGGCTGGCGCAGACCGAGCTCGACGAGCGCAGCCTGCACGCCTTGCTCAAGCGCCTGCGGCGCCCTGATCTGCCCGGATTGCCCGAGCTGTTGACGCGCGAGCTGCCGCCCGCGCTGCAGCTCGAGTTCGGTTCGCTTCCGATCCACTCGGCGCTGCGACTTGGAGAACTCGAGCAGTGCGCGCGGCTGCGCCCGCAGCTCCTGAACGAGCCCGAGTTCGTCGCGGCGTGGGTGGCGCGGCTGGTGCCCGGCGCCGATTCGACCTACCTGCATGATCCCGTCGAGCTCAGGCAAGTGCTCGCGCGCGTGTGGGACTTCGCCAAGCCGCTGCCCCCGGTGCACAACTCGCTCAAGGCGCACGTGCTCTACCACCTGCTCGCGCTCGACCTGCAGCAGGGCGCGATCGACGAGCCACGCTTCATCGAGTACCTGCGGCTTCCGCGCAAGACCCGGCACATGCCCGCGGAGTATCGCGCGCGCTTCCAAGCCGCGGAGCAGGTCGACCCTGCGAGGGAATTCGGCACGAATCTGCCGGCGATCGGTGACGAGGACAAGCTGGTGCGGGCCGTGCTGCAGCAGATCTTCGCGCGTCAAGAGGAGCTCGAGCCCTTCTCCGAGTTCCTCGACGCGGAGTGGCTGCGCGCGATCCTGGCCGAGACCAGGCTCGTGAACGGCGATCCAGACGTGTCGCGCTGGAGCGCGTGGCTGGGTGCGAACACCAGCCTCGAGGAGCTCGCGCAGCGCGTCGAGATCAAGTTCCCGCCGTCCGCGCGCAGCAGCTTCGCCGCGCTCGACGCCGTCGTGATCGAGGCCGACGTCAAGAACGTGCCGACGCTGCTGGTCAAGGTCTTCGCCATCGACGCCTTCCGCTACCACGTGGCGATGGGCAAGGAGATCGACGAGGACATCGAGCTCGACGGACTGGTCGCGAACTTCGAGCAGCGCTTCCAGTACGACGCTGCCCCGCTGCTGCGCGTGCGCAGGCGCTTCGAGCTGCCGATCCTGTCGCAGCCGGGCACTTTCGTCGTCGAACTGGTCGGCAACGGTCTGCGCAGCCGCGCACTGATCCGCAAGGGCTCGCTGCGTTTCGTCGAGACTCCGGGCGCTGCGGGGCACGCGTTCCAGGTCTTCGACGAGGCCGGCGCGCGGCTCGTGGACGCCGGCGTGTGGACCGGCGGCCGCGAGTACCGCGCCGACGCGCGCGGCGAGATCGTCGTGCCCTTCAGCACCGATCCGGGCGAGAAGATCGTCGTGCTGCGCCACGGCGAGCGTTCCACGCGCGGGACGTTCATGCACCTCCGCGAGGAATATGCCTTGCGCGCGGCTTTCCACGTGGATCGCGAAGCGCTGGTCGCCGGAGGCAGCGCGCGACTGCTGGCGCGGCCCGAGCTGCTGCTCGCCGGCCGGCCGATCGCGCTGAGCCTGCTCGAGGAGCCTGTGCTGAGCCTGAGCGCGGTCGATCTGGACGGGCTGACGACCACGCAGGAAGTGCGTGGCCTCGCGCTGACGCAGGAGCGCGAGCTGGTGCACGAATTCCCGGTGCCGGAGCGGCTGGCCAGTCTCTCGCTCGGCCTGCGCGGCAGCCTCCAGGACCTGGCGGGCAAGCGCGTCGAACTTTCGAGCGCTGACCAGAGCTTCCCCTTCAACGGCATCGATGCCAGCGCGGCGACGTCGAGCTGCCAGTTCCTGCGCACGAGCAACGGATACGCACTCGAGCTGCGCGGCAAGAACGGCGAGCTCAGGGCCGGCCGTCCGGTGGAGCTGACGCTGCGCGCGCGCGACTTCGTCGACGTGTTCCAGGTCACGCTGCAGACCGACGCGGCGAGCCGCATCGAGCTCGGCGCGCTCGAGGGAATCGCCGGACTGCGCGTATCCGCGAGTTCGTTCTCCAGCGAGCTGCTCTTGCGCGATGCGGCCATCCGCCACCCCGCGAGTCTGCACGGCCTGGCCGGCGAAACGCTGCGCGTGCCCTATGCCGGCCCGCAGACATCGCCGACGCGCGCCGCGTTCTCGCTGCTCGGCCACGAGCGCGATGCCTTCGAGAAGCTGGCGCTCGAGGGCGGCTTCCTCGAGCTGCGCGACCTGGCGGCCGGCGACTACGAGCTTTGGCTGCACGAGACCAACACCTGCATCGCGGTGCGCGTCGTCCAGGGTCGCGCGCAGTCCGGCTGGCTGCTCGGCCGCGAGCGCACGCTCGAGCGCACGCGCGGCACGCCGCTGGCCCTCCCGTCGCTCGAGCTCGCTGGCGACGAGCTGCGCATCGCCGTGGCGAATCCGACGCAGAGCACGCGGCTTGCGGTGGTGGCGACGCGCTACCTGCCGCCGTTCCAGCTCTTCGAGTCGCTCGGCGACAGCGACGCGCCTGCAGCGCGGGCGTGGGCCGTGGGGCCGACATTGAGCAGCTACACGGCCGGCACCGCGCTGGGCGACGAGTACCGCTACGTGCTAGAGCGGCGATTCGCGCCGAAGTATCCGGGCAACATGCTGGCGCGGCCGAGCTGGCTGTTGAACCGGCTGGATCTGGACAAGGCGGTCATCGCGATCGGCGGCGGAGCTGCAGGCAAGTTCGGCGGGCGCAGCGGGGGCACGGGCCGCAAGTTCGGAGGCGGAGCTGGTTCGGAGCGGGCTCTGGCGGCCGGCCCCTCCACCACGCTCGCCTTCCATCCCGGCGTCTTCGCCAACCTCGACTTTCTGCCCGCGGGCTCGCGCATGCTCGCCAACCTCGCGCCCGACGCGAACGGAGTCGTGCGCGTGCCCCTGCGCGAGCTGGGCGCGGGCCAGCTCGTCCACGTGCTGGCGCTCGACGGCGCCGAGGCCGTTTACCGCACGCTCGCGCGGCCCGAATCGCCGCTGGTGGTGCGCACGCGCCACCTCGCCGCCGCGCTCGACGAGCGCGAGCATTCGATCGAGCGGCGCCGGATCGAATTCGTGGCCGCGACGAAGAGCAGCGTGATCGACGAGGCGCGCACGGCCAAGGTGACTCGGCTCGACTCGCTCGCCGCCGTGCACCGCTTGTTCCTCTCGATCAGCAACGACGCCGACCTGGCGCGATTCGAGTTCGTCGTGCGCTGGCCTGAGCTCTCGCGCGCGCAGCAGCTCGAACTCTACTCGCGCAACGCCTGCCATGAATTGCACTTCTTCCTGCACCAGAAGGACCGCAAGTTCTTCGACGAGGTCGTGCGGCCCTTCCTGCAGAACAAGCTCGAGAAGAGTTTCCTCGACCATTGGCTGCTGGACGACGATCTTCGCGACTACCTCGAGCCCTGGGCCTTCGGACGCCTGAACCTGATCGAGAAGATCCTGCTCGCACGCCGCGTGGATGCCGCCGAACGCGCGGCGATCGTGCGCAGGGTCAGCGAGGCCCACGCGCTGCGGCCACCGGATCGCGAGCGCCTGCAGCGCCTGTTCGAGACTGCGCTGGCCAGCGATTCGCTGGGCAAATCCGGGGACGGTGAAACTGCCGGGAAACCTCGGCTGGCGCTCGACGAACCGAGCGACCCGTCCGGCGGAATCGTCGATGAGGTCCTCGATTCCACGGCCGGAGAGACGGCCGAGATGCTCGAGCATCACGAGGCTGATGCCGAGCGCCGCAAGGACGTGCGCCGCCTCTACCAGCCGGTCGAACCGACGCTGCGCTACATCGAGCACGACTACTGGTACCGCGCGCCGCGCGCGGACAACTCGTTCGCCGACTTGGTGCCGGCCAGCGCCTTCTGGCGCGATTTCGCGCTCGCGGATCCGGCGCAGCCCTTCGTCTCGACCGCGGTCGCCGAGGCGAGCACGAGTTTCCTGGAGATGCTCTTCGCGCTCTCCGTGCTCGATCTGCCTTTCAAGGCCGGCGCCGTCGAAGTGAAACGCGAGGGCACGCTCACGACGCTGCGCCCCTCGACCGGATTGCTGCTGGTGCGCAGGGAGACCGCGCCCGTCGGCGCGGCGGCTGCCCCATCGCCGCTGCTGCTGGGCGAAAACTTCTTGCGCCTGGACGAACGCAGCGAGATCGTCGATGGCGAAAAGCGCGATCGATTCGTCAACGGCGAATTCCAGAGCGACGTGGCCTACGCCTGCCAGGTCGTGGTCACGAACCCGACCTCGAGTCCGCGCGCGGTCGAACTCCTGCTGCAGATTCCCGCGGGCTCGGTGCCGGTGCTCAAGGGTTTCTGGACGCGCGGGCGAAGCGTCGAACTCGAGCCCTACTCGACGCGGGCGATCGAATACGCCTTCTATTTCCCGGCCAGCGGCGATTTCGCGCACTATCCCGTGCACGCCTCGGAAAAGCAGGCGCTCGCCGGCGCCGGCATGCCGCGCACGCTGCACGTCGTCGACACGCCGGCGCAGCTCGACACGAACTCCTGGGAGCACGTCGCGCGCAGCGGATCCTCGGCGGAAGTGCTCGCGTACGTCGATGCCGCCAACCTGCTGCGGCTCGACTTCCGCCGGATCGCGTGGCGACTGCGCGAGCGCGAATTCTTCGATGCGCTGACCGCGCATTTGCGCACGCGCCACTTCTACGACGACAAGACCTGGTCCTACGGCCTGTTCCACGGCGACCAGCGCGTCGCGCGCGAGTACCTCGAGCAGCAGGCTGCCTTCGTTTCGAGCTGCGGAGCCTGGCTGGACTCGCCGCTGCTGCGCATCGACCCGCTGGCGCGCAACACCTACTTCCACGTCGAGCTGGATCCGCTCGTGCATGCGCGCGCACACCACCGCGGAGCCTTGAACGTGGGCTCCAGCTCCGCGCTCGAAGCCCAATACCGCGCCTTCCTCGACGTGCTCGGCCACAAGCCGAAGCTCGACGCCCGGGATTGGGCGATGGCGACCTACTATTTCATGCTGCAGGACCGCGTCGACGAAGCGCTGGCCGCCTTCGTGAAGATCGATCGAGCGCAGCTCGATTCGCGGCTGCAATACGACTATCTCGGCGCCTACTTGTGTTTTTTCAGCGGCGATCTGCTGCGCGCGCGCGCGTTGGCCGAAGCGCATCGCGAGCATCCCGTGGCGCATTGGCGCGAACGATTCGTGGAACTGCTAGGCCAGCTCGACGAGGCGGCGGGCAAGTCGCCGCGGTCCGGCGGGCCGCAGAGCCAGGACCAGCTCGCGGCCAGCGAGCCTGCGCTCGAGCTTGCCGGCGAAGGCCGCGCGCTGGCGCTGCGCTACCGCAATCTCGCTGAGTGCGAACTGCGCTTCTACCCGCTCGACGTCGAGGTCGCGTTCTCCGCGCGCCCCTTCGCGCCTGCCGAGGGACAGGCCGCTGCCTTCGTGCAACCGCTGTCGATGAGCGCCCTGAACCTGCCCGCGGACAAGAGCGAGCTCGCCCTGGAGCTGCCGGAGCAGTTCAAGACCGCCAACGTGCTGGTCGAGGTGCGCGCCGGCGGTCTGACGCGCGCGCGCACGCTGTACGCCAACGCGCTCGACGTGCGTTTCCTCGAAACCTACGGCCAGGTCGCCGTCGCCGATCCCAGGAGCGGCGCCCCGCTGCCCAGGGTCTATGTGAAGTGCTTCGCGCGGCTCGCCGACGGCACGGTGCGCTTCCACAAGGACGGCTACACCGACCTGCGCGGCCGCTTCGACTACGCCTCGATCTCGGGCGACCCGGATCTGGGCGCGGAGCGCTACGCCGTGCTCGTGCTCAGCGACGCGCTGGGCGCGGACATTCGCGAGCTCGGTCCGCCAGCGCGCTGAGCTACGACGCGCTCCCATGCCCGGAGAAGTGCGCGCTGGCCGTCCGACGACCTTCGTCCCCAGACTCCATGTGAATCAGGGCATGTCGCACCTCACGCCGTAGGCCGCGACGAATGACCTCGAATCTCGGACGGTGGACGGGCCAGAGGTCGGGGTGGCTCGCAGATGCTCGGATACGCAAACTCGCCCAGGAACCGGCGGCCTTCCGGCCTCCTGCAGGTTGAGTTTCCTAAGGTTACACTTTAGGATTCTCAAATGCGCTACATCCCGCGTCGCGTGGAATCCGAGTTGGCACGGGCCGCGAGAGAGTTTGCCGCTATTGTGCTCACGGGTCCGCGTCGATCCGGCAAGACGACGCTCTTGCGCCGGCTCTTCCCGCGCGGCGACTACGTTCTGCTCGAGGATCCCGAGGTAGTCGCACGCGTGCGCGCCGACCCTCGCGGGTTCCTCGACGGGCTCGCCCGACCGGCGATCCTGGACGAGATCCAGAACGCTCCGGAGATCTTGAACAGCGTGCGTGCGCGCATCGACGCCGAACCCAAGGCCCGCGGACGCTGGATCCTCACCGGCTCGCAGGAGGCATCCCTGATGCGAGGGGTCACAGAATCCATGGCCGGCCGGGCCGCAGTGCTCACGCTCCTGCCCTTGGCGCGCGCCGAGTCTCCCAAGGTCTCGGTCCTTTCCGGGGGCTATCCGGAGGCCATCGAAAATCTGCGTTCCCGTCGCTTGTGGTTCTCGTCCTACGTACGCACTTACCTCGAGCGGGATGTCCGCGCCGTCAGCACCATCCGCGATCTCGCAACGTTTCGCCGCTTCCTAGCACTCGTCGCCAGCCGTCACGGTCGACTCCTGAACAAGACCGATCTCGCGGGGCCGCTTGGCGTCTCGGTTCCGACGATCGGCCATTGGTTGTCGATCCTCGAGGTCACGGGGCAGATTCTGCTCGTTGCGCCCTACTTCGAGAATTTCGGCAAACGCCTCGTCAAGTCTCCCAAGCTCTACCTGGTCGATTCAGGCCTTGCCTGTCACCTGCTCGGCATCGAGACTGAAGCCGCGTTGGCGCACTCGCCGTTCGCGGGAACACTCTTCGAAGGTGCCGTCGCATCCGAGATCGTCAAGCTCCAGACGAGTGCGGGGCTTCGTCCATCGATCTACCACTTTCGCGACGAGCAGGGCCTCGAAGTCGATTTCGTCGTCCCGTTGGCAGAAGGCAGACTGGCCCTGTTGGAGGCGAAATGGTCCGCAACCGTCCGTCCCGAGATGGCCGCATCCATCGAACGCCTCGCGCGCGCGACCCGCGCTCACGACCTCGCGTCCTACGTCGTGCACCCCAGTTCGGCCACGCGGGCCGAACTGACGATCGTGCGGCCTGGTGTACGTTCGGCGACCCTCGAGGAGCTTCCCTCGATCCTTGGGCTCGCGCGCGTCCCAAGGCCGAAGTCCGCGCGCAAGCCTCGTAGTTGACGGGTTGGCAAGCGAGTGCCCGAGCGCCCGCACATCGTTCGCGCGTACGTCCGCTGAACTTGGCGCCTCAGCCCGTTCGCGGCAGCCCGGCGGTGAATTCCGGCGGCAGCTCCTCGCTGCCTTCGGCGTCGCCGCCGGCATGACCCGCGAGTCCGCAGGTGAGCGAGCAGTCCTCGACCCCCAAGCCGCTGGGGACCCAATCACCTTCGACGTCCTGGGGCCGCGGGCCCGTGCGCGCGAGCAGCGCGCTCGCGGCGAGGCCCGCGTAGATTGCCTCAGGGGCCGACCGGCACCTGCAGCGCGTTCGAGAGCGAGGTGTTGTTCGGCGGCGCGAAGCCCTGGTCGCGTCCCCAGGCCTGGACCCGGTACACGACGCCGGGCGTGTTCAAGGCGGGGTCGGGGTTGCCGCCGAGTTGACCGTGCGCGAATGCGTTCATGTCCAGCATGTACGTTCCCGAACAATCTTGCGCGGGCGACGGACTACCTCCGGAACTTACAATTGGCGTGCGTCGGATGCCGCTGGGGCCGATGCACAGAGTCCCACCCTGGAACGGGACCGCGACGATGCTGCTCGCGACCTTGTAGAAGAACAGGCCCGGCGACTGGTTGAGCACGGGAGTCGCTCGCAGCGTGAAGTTCCACGCGTTCGAAGCGCTGGGCACGCCGGCGGCGGAAATCGAAGGCGTGCAGCCCAGCGAGTTGGTCTTGGCGGTGCAGTAGGAATTCCACGGCTCGGGAAGCGTGACTAGCCAGCCTCGGTCGAGGCCCACCGGATTGACGCCGTGCCCGATGATGCGCAGTCCGTCGGCCGAAACGGCCTCCGCGAATCTCAACCACCACCCAAAGTGCGTTGTCACTCCGGCGGCCGTGAGAGTGTCGGTGATCGAGTACGGACCTTGCCCATACTTCCAATACACCGCCTCGTCGCCAGCGTCGCCGACGATCACCAGGCCCGAGTCGCTCACGCCGTAGGCGTAGCTGCTTTGCGAGCTGCCAGGGAAGTCGCTCAATCCGATCATTCCGCTAGCCGGTGTCCAAACGAAGGCCTGAGCCCAAGTCGGCGTCCCCGAGCTGCCGCTGACTCCGACGATGACGCTCCCGTCGGCGCTGACATCGTTGGCCCCACTCCATGTAGCGCCAGGCAAGACGCCCAAGGAGACCATGCCTGTTTGTGCCGTCCAGCGAAACGCCTCGATCTGCGCGCCGACCGCGCTCTGGCCGACCACGACGCTGCCGTCACCGCTCGTCGCCCTGGCGCTGCTGTCGACCGACTGGCCGGGGAAACCGCCCAGCCCTTGCATCCCCGATGTGGTCGTCCACCGAAAGGCCTCTCCACCAACGCTGTAATCGCACTTGCCGACGACGACATTGCCATCGAGACTCACTGCCAATGAATCGCTGCGAGTCGCTCCGGGGAGCGCCCCGAGCGCCAACATCCCCATCGAGCTCGTCCAGCGGAAGGCTTCGAAAGTCGTCGGCCCCGCAGAATCGCCCAAGCCAACGACAACGCTTCCATCTCGATTCACGCCGGTAGCACGGCTCATCGTGCCACCCGTCAGGAAGCCGAGCCCCGACGAACCCGTGCCCACGCTGTAGCGATAGGCCTCGATGCTCGGACTGGGTGTTCCACCGACGACCGTAGTGCCATCAGCAGACACGCCGTCAATCCCGACTCCCCCGCTCATCGGGATGAATTGAGGTTGTTGGGCGACCAGCGTCGTAGACATCACAGCCGTCAACACCGCCGTAGGCAGTCTACGGAGCGGGTCGGATTCTCCAACCCGTCTCGACGACAGCCCCAGGCGCGACGGCAAGGGCCGTTGACCGAAGGACCCTAGCTCTCCACTCCTTTTGGCACGGCGTACCATGGCTCACTCGTCCCGGATGACGAGGCGGAAGGCCGAGGACCAGCCTATGTCCACCGCCGTGGTGACCTGGGAGTAGCGGAGCGCGGAATCGACCTGGATGTGTACGATTTCCGGCCCCTCGTTGGGGTAACCCGGGCTCGGGCTTGCATCGTCTTCCAAGGCGCGGATGCGGATACCACGCAATTTTTTCGAGAAGACGTCGTTGCCGCTCAAGCGGATCGAGTAAGTGCCGGTTGTTCCCGTGTCGGGCGCGATCGGCTGCCAAACGAAATCGCCGTTGCTGCAGTCGGTGCCCGTGTCAGGCACCTTCGTCTCGATCACGAAATCCTCCTGCGGGGTCGCATAGTGCGCGTACGACGCGGGCGGCGGATTGCTCGAGGACGAATCGCAGCCCGCGGGCGGATTCCAATCCGCCTTGTTCTTGATGCGCAGCTTGACTTCCACGTAATCGTTGACGCCCAGGCCCTCGTAGAACGAGCCGCCAACGCTGTTGCCGTCCATCGCGTTGCGATCGATGTAGCCAAGCAGCAGATCGAAGTAGCTGTCTTCGACCACCGTTTCCGCTGCCGCGCAAGGGGAATTCTGCGGTACGTAGTTGGACATCACCGCGCCCTTGATCGTGACGGGACCATCGTTCTTGTAGTACAGCGGATTGCAGTTCAGCGCCGTGGCATTCCCACCCACGCTGGCAAACTCCGACGCGAGCTGTACGCACGGCGTTCCCGGAGCGCCGACCTCGTTGTCGGGCAAGTCGTACTGGAACAGCGAGCGGCACTCGCACTCGTCCTGGATCATCCACACCAGGCCATCGCTGCTGTCGCCGATCTCGAAGTTCGTCTGCTGGCCGGTCTGCGGGGGGTGGACCGACGCCGACTGGAACTGCACGGCGAATTCCTCGGGCGCTTCCCACTTCGTGTCGCTCGCCTGCGTGCTGCGCAGGTCGAGCACGAGGTAACCGATGCAGGCTTGCGCGAATCCCGCCGGAGGACAGGCGACCACGGGGGGCTCCATCACGGGGTCTTCGTTTTTCGGAATCGCGAACGAGCCCACGCCGCCGCTGAGCGTGACGGACGCGAACACGGGATCTCCGTCGTCACCGCAGTACTGCAGCAGATCGAAGTCGCGGCCGCTGCCCTGCGCCGTCGCCGTGGTTGTGGAGGTCTGTGCGATCTGCACGTCCACCGGGTTGTCGACGCAGCAGCCCAGTCCGTCAGGATCGTCGGTGGCGAACACCTGGAAGGGAAAAACTCGCCCTCCGCCGTAGAACAGCGCCGCCTTCTCAGAGATGGCCTTGACCGACATGGAGTTCGACCAGCTTGGGCCCCTCGCAACGCTGGTGCCCTTGGTGTTGTGCGGGCACATCACATAGGCCGCCGCTCCTGATGGATAGCCCACGCTGCAAAGCTGCGCCTCAGCCGGCGCTGCCGAAGCGACGCTGGCTAGCAGCAGTCCCCATCGAATGACGGGCTGGCGTATTGCTTGCGCACGGGGGGGGCGGGGGCGCGAAGTGAAGTCGATACTTGCATGCGTTTCCTATTGAGCTTGTCAGTTCGGCCTTTCGCAGTGGGGACGCCGCACGGGATGTCCGGCGCTCGACCCTTTCCAGCCTAGCGCACTTCGCAAGGCGTGGACGTGAACGACCGCATTCAGGGCCAGCGACGTCCCAGCCAGGGCGGACCCGAAGGCCTCGGAACAGGAAGCCGTCGTCCTACCGCTCGCTGGCGAATGCGTGACGGGCTCGCAGGGCAATGCTGACGAGCCGCGCACGGCCTCAGCCCGATCGCGGCAGCCCGGCGGTGAATTCCGGCGGCAGTTCCTCGCTGCCTTCGGCGTCGCCGCCGGCATGACCCGCGAGCCCGCAAGTGAGCGAGCAGTCCTCGCCCCCCAAGCCGCTGGGGACCCAATCGCCTTCGACGTCCTTGGGTCGCGGACCCGTGCGCGCGAGCAGCGCGCCGGCGGCCAGGGCCAGATGGCCCGCTTCGAGCTCCGTGAGCCGCAGCGACGAGCGCGTGCACATCCTCCAGCAAGGCGGCGAGCAGGAGTGGCTGTTCGTCAGGAATCCGATCGACAGCGCGCACTTCTCGGCCACCCACACGCTTCACCACGAGCGCGAGCTGGTCGACTACTCGCTGATGGACCTGCAGCTGAGCGAAATCGCGACGCAATGGGATTCGATCGCCTGCTTCGGCATCGCGCCGGCCGACATCGCGGGCCTGCAGCCCACGGCCGAGACGCGCTGGGCCTTCGGCCTGGAGTTCCGCCGCTTCGTGCAGGCACGCGACGCCGGATCGGAGCGCCAGGTCGAACTGTGGTGGAACGAGGAGCAGGCCCTGCCGCTGCGTCTGTCGACCCCGCTGCGCAACGGCGCCCTGGTCCTGGAGACGACCGCGATCCGCCTGCAGGCCGACGCGCAGCTGCTGCGCGATCCAGCGCTGCGCTTCCCCGACTACGCGAGCTTCGACGTCAGCGACTGGCGCGAGTCGCTGCACGATCATTGAAGCGACCCATCGCGTCGCCTCAGACCACGGCCACCTTGACGCAGTTCACGGGCGGCAGCGCGTCGAACAGGCAGCTCCATTCCTCGCCGCCGTTCTTGCCCATCCACAACTGGCCCGTGGTCGTGCCGAAGTACAACGCCGGCTTGGGCAGGTCGTCGATGTCCATCGCGTCGCGCAGCACGGTGAAGAAGCTCTCCTTCTTCGGCAGGCCTTTCGCGAGCCGGCCCCACGACTCGCCGCCGTCCTGGCTGCGCCACACCGCGGGCTTCGCGCCGGGGCAGGAGCGCGTCATCGGCTCCAGCGGCATCACGTACACGGTGTCGGGATCGTGCGGGTGCACGACGATCGGGAAACCGAAGTCGGAGGGCAGGCCCTTCGCGATCGAACGCCAGCTGTGGCCGTGGTCGTCGCTGCGCAGCACGCCGATGCCGGGACGCTCGGGCCAGCCGCCGTGGTTTTGCATGTACAGCCGGCCCGGCGCGTCCTTGTGCGTGGCGATCTTGTGCACGCACTGTCCGAACTCCGGCGAGGGATCGGGCACGAAGCCCGCGCCAACGCCCTTGTTCGAGGGCTTGAACGTCTTGCCGCCGTCCTCGCTCAGGTAGTGGCCGCCTGTCGAGATCCCCAAGTGCACGCGTTTGCCCTCGCGCACGATCGTGTGCATGCACAGACCTCCGTTGCCCGGATGCCACTTGCGCGCGTGCTCGTGGTTGCTGATGCCCTCGACCATCTTCCACGAATCGCCGCCGTCCTGGCTCTTGAACAGCGCCGCGGGCTCGACGCCGCACCACAGCTCCTGCTTGCCGTCGCCGGGCTGCAGCGACCAGATGTTGGCCAGCGCGCGCCCGTCGTTCTTGGGAAAGGTCGGCGCGGACTTGGTCTCCTTGAAGCTCTTGCCCATGTCGTCCGAGCGCAGCACCTTCATGCCGAAGAAGGGATTGCAGCTCGAGGCGTAGATGCGCGGCTTGCCGCGTTTGTCGATCAGCGTCGTGTACACCGCCACGCCCGAGCCGAACGGCCCGCGCAACGTGAACTTGCCGCGGGTTTTCGCCGACTCGGCGATGAACAGGCCCTTCTTGGTGCCGATGCTGAGGAGCACGCGCTGCGACATGGTCAACCTCCTGAAACTGCGGGGAGAATGGAAACGACGTCCCCCGGCGCGAGCGCCGTGTCCAGGCCCTCGCGCTCGCCGATGTGCGAGGTGTTGACGAACAGGCCGATGTGCCTGCGCACCGCGCCGGTCTCGTCGCACACCCTGCGGTAGAGCTTGGGGTACTGCGATTCGAGCTGCGCCAGCGCGGCGCGCAGGGTGGCAGCCGAGACGCTGAGCCTCGTGGCGCCTGCGCAGCAATCGCGCAGCGGTGCGGGCACGCGGACGGTGACGAGGGTCGTGCTCATCGCGAGGACAGGGGGCCGCCAGCATAGTGCCGCCAGCGCATCCGCGCTCCCACGCTGCCCGGTCCAGGACCCGCCGTGCTGGGTTACGCACGAGATACGCAGCTGCGCGATTTGGCGCCCCGGTGCTAGCCTAGACTGCTGTCGTTCGATCGGACCCGCGGCGCGCTTCGGTGGGAGACGTTCATGAACACGACAAGTCGGCGGCAGTTCCTGGGTGGCCTGTGCACGAGCACGCTTTCCGTTTCGCTCGGGCTGGCGTTCGCGAATCGCCTGGGGTTCGCGTGGGCCGCGCCGGAGCTTGGCGCCGAGCGCCTGAGCTTCGGGGCGCTCGATCCGCTGGTCGACCTGATGCAATCGACGCAGGCCGACGCGCTGCTGCCGATCGTCGTTGCGAAGCTGAGAAGCGGCACGCCGCTGAGCGACATCGTCGCCGCCGCGGCGCTGGCCAACGCGCGCGCCTATGGCGGGACGAACTACGACGGCTATCACGTGCTCATGGCGCTGATGCCCAGCTACGAGATGGCGCAGCAGATGCCGGCGCCGTACGCAGCGCTGCCCGTGCTCAAGGTGCTGCACCGCAACGCGCGCTTCCTGCAGGCGAGCGGGCACGCGAGCGAGGATGCCCTCGGTCCGATCGAGGCCGCGAAGGACGACGAGCGTCTGGTCGAACACCTGCGTGCTCGCGAGCAGGAGCCGGCCGAACGCAGCCTGGCGGCGCTCGAGCAGGTTTCCCGGTTGCGCGCCTACGAAGAGCTGCAGACCGTCGTGCGCGACGACATGAACGTCCACCGCGTCGTGCTCGCCTGGCGCGCGCACGACCTGTTGCGGCTGACCGGTGACGAGCACGCGACGACGATGATGCGCCAGTCGCTGCGCTTCTGCATCCAGGAGGACGGCCAACAGGCGAGCCGCGGTCGCTACCCCAACGAGTTCCGCGCCCTGCTCGTGCAGTTGATGGATCAACACGAGCTTCGGACGCGGGAGCTGGGCAGCCGTGCCGCGCAGCTGGCGGACATCGAGCGGCTCGCGGCGGCCTGCTATGCCCCTGACCGCGCCGCGGCGGCGAACGCCGTCGCCGAGGCGCTCGCGTCGGGAATCGATCCCGCGGACGTCGGACGGGCGCTCACGCTCGCCTCCGCGCGTCTCCTGCTGCACGATCCGGGTCAATCGACGGAAAGCCCCGGCAAGCCCGTCGGCAGTGTGCACGGCGCCACGACCGGGGTTCACGCCACGGACGCGGCCAATGCCTGGAGGCACATCGCCGAGGTCGGCGGTGCGCGGAACGCCTTCGCCAGCCTGATCGCCGGCGCGTACCACACCGCGGGCCAGTCGGCGAAGTTCGGCAAGCAGCCGCACGATCACGACGCGCAGGCTTGCACGCTGAAGGAGCCCGCCGTGCTGCTCGACGAGATCGGCGCTCGCATCCGCGCGCGCGACCAGAAGGGCGCCTGCGCGGCGGCACGGCGCTACTGCGACTTGGGCCTCCCGCCCGCGGAGCTCTTCGGGCAGCTCTTGCCCTTCGCGCTCAGCGAGGACGGAGCGCTGCATGCCGAGAAGTTCTTCCGCACGGCTTGGGAAGAGCACGCCTTCGCACGCGAAGAGCACCGGGCGACGTTCCTCGTCGCGCTCACGCGCGTGATGGCCAGCCAACAGGGATTCCCCGCGCCCGGAGTCGACGAGGCGCGCAAGCTCCTGGCCTGAACCCGGCGACACAGGTGCTCGTTCGCGAACGGCCGCGCTCAGCCCGCCGCCGGATTCGAGGACTGCACGGCGTCGCACCGCGACGTGCAGTCGCTAAGCTCTGCGGATGCACTTGTGGCCACAATCGCGGGGCTGGCGCGTGGCGCTGATCGGCTCGGGCCTGCTCGCCCTGGGCACGGGATCGCTGCTGGGGTATTGGATCCTCGAGGGCAAGCGCCGTTTGCGGACCGAACTCGAGGCGCTGCGCGCGAGCGGCGCGCCGGAGTTTCCCGAGCAGATCGTGTTCCAGCCGCGCGTCGCGGGCGCTGATGCGGTTGCGTGGTGGAGATCGATCGAATCGAAAGGGGTTGCGTGGTCGCCCGAGACGCTTCCCGAGTGCGCAGGTCGATTGCCCTTAGGTGATCGTGACTACGAGATCCAGTTAGGGCTGGCCGCGGCACTGGTCGATCCGCGCCGCGTTGGATCGATCAGCCCCTGCGAACAGGCACTGCTGAGACTGCGCGTCGAAGCCGACCAGCTCGCGCTCGAACTCGCGCTCCAGGTCGAGAGTATCGCGCCCTACGACTGGCGGTCCGACTACGAGGACGCGGACCGCCCTCTAGAGAAGCTGATGTCGATGCCCTGGATTGCCGGCTGCCTCGCCTCGATCCGCTTGTTGTGCGCACGAGCGGTGCTCTCCGCGGTCGACGGCAAGATCGACGAGGCCCGCGGCAGCCTGATGCTCGCGTATCGCGCGATCGACCGGATCGGAGAGCCGCCGAACTGCCTTGCCTACCAGATCAGGCTCTTTGGCCTGCGCACCTGGCTCCTCGGTGGCTTCCTTCCCATGTTGCATCTGTTACCCGCGGACGCCGACTGGTCGGAAGTCGACTCGCTGCTGGAGCGTGTCGATCTGCCATCACAGTTCCGATGGGCCATCGAAGGAGAGCGTGCGCTGGGGAACGCGTACTACCGCGCCATTCGAGGTGCGGACGGACTGGAGCCTACGGTCCTCCCGGCGGGAGTGGCAGAGGCGGAGTTCACGCGCGTTTTCCTCGGTCGCGATCAGGCGACGTACTTGAAGCTGATGCGCCGAGCACTGGAAACGGCAGGAGGCAAGGCTGACTTCGATGCATGGCATGACTACGAAGCGGAACTCGACGCTGCCGCGGGGTCGCGCCGCTTAATGATCGATGGTCTCATCTGGGTGCTGATGATCCCCAGGCTCTCCGTTACGGGTCGCGAAGTGCTCAGCACGCAAACCAAGCTCCATTTGCTCCGCGCCGCGATTCGCGCGCGGCGCGAGGGAGCGGATGCCGCGATCGCGTGGCTCGCGCAGTACCGCGATCCCTTCGACGGCAAGGCGCTGCGCTCGCGGCTCGATCCCGACGGCGTCCTCAACCTGTGGTCGGTCGGCGAGGACGGCCAGGACGATCCGCCGCAAGCCGGACGCGAGCAACACGAGCAGCTCGACGACATCCTCGTCCAGGTCCGCGTACCCTGAGCACGCTATCGCGAGCACCCGCCATGAACCTGATGACTCGAACCTACTCGACATCGCGCCGCAGCCTGCTGATCGCCGCTGCCTGCCTGCTGATTTCCTTGTTCCTGGGCTCGGGCTTCGCGCAAGAGGCGCCCAAGCCCGCGGACAAGAACCTGCGCGTGCTCTTCGTCGGCAACAGTTACTGCTACTACAACGACATGCCCGCGATGCTGCGCGATCTGGCGAAGTCGCGGCCCAAAGGAGTGCAGATCGAGGTCGAGAGCATCACGCCCGGCGGCGTGGGAATGAAGCAGCACTTCGAATCGACGGGCGCGCTGGAGAAGATCCGCGCGGGCGGATTCACGCACGTCGTGCTGCAGGGCCAGAGCCTCGAGCCGATCTCGAGGCCCGAGGAGTTCCAGTCCTTCGCGCGCAAGCTCGCGACGGAAGCCAAGACCGCCCGCGCCGAAGTCGTCTTCTACCAGACCTGGGCGCGCCGCGCGGGCGCGAAGGAGTACGGCGAGAGCTGGTCCGGCGGCACGCCGAAGAAGATGCAGGCCGGCCTTTCGGAAAGCTACGCGAAGGCCGCGAAGGGCCTCGGTCGCGTGGCGCGCGTCGGCGACGCATGGAGCGCCGCGCGCGCCGAAAAGGATGCGCCCGAGCTCTTCGACGCGGATGGAAGCCATCCTTCGCCCGCGGGCAGCTACCTCGCCGCCTGCGTGCTCTACGAGACGCTGAGCGGCAAGAGCTGTCTCGAGCTGGAGCAGCGTCCCGACTCGATCGCCGCCGAAATCGCGCCGCGCTTGCGCAAGAGCGCGCACGCGGTCGCCGATCCTTGAAGCCGGCCCGCGCGCATCGCGCTACTGCTCGATCTTCGCGCGCAGCAGCTCCAGGGCCTTCTCCAGGATCGGATCGGCGTTCTGCAGCTCTTGCTCGCCGACTTCGACGAGCACGTCCGGCGCGAGCCCCTCGCCTTCGAGGCAACTGCCGTCGAGCCGCAGGTCCTGCCAGCTCGGCAGCACGATCGTGACGCCGTTGCCCAGCTCGTGCGGCTTGGGATTGCCGCTGCTGCCGAACGTCGGTTGTCCGATCGTCGTGCAGTCGACCGCCTGCTCGCACATCATCACGAAGGACTCGTTGCTGCTCATGACGTAGCGGCTGGTCAACACGGCGATCGGGCCGCCGAAGCGCTGCTTGGCGTTGCCGTTGCCGCTGATCCGGCGCTCGGTGATCGGCCCGAAGCCTTCCTTGCCCGCGCGCTCGCGCAAGCGATGCTTGGCGTAGGTCTTCGTGCCGGTGACGAACCACGCCGCGACTCGGCGCGCCATCAATTCGTCGCCGCCGGAGTTGGGCCGCACGTCGACGATCAACGCCTTGCACTCGCGCAGCTCGCCCAGCGCGTCGTCGACCGCGTCGAGATCGAGCGGCGCGCTCCAGCCCGCGATCATCAAGTAGCCGATCCCCTGCTCGTTGCGGCCGAACAACGCCTGCTCGTTGCCCGCCGGTTTCAGCTCGAACTGCTTCTCGACCAGCTTGCGGCGGTACAGGGAATCGATCGCGCGCGTGCCCACCGGATACCTGCGCTCGCCCAGCCGCAGCGACATGTGGATGTCGTCCGCGGGCTTGAGCAGTCGCGCCGCGAGGCTTGCCCACGCCGCGTCGGTCTTGGCCGCGAGCAAGTCCGACTTCGCCGCGCCGAAGCGCTTGTCCCAGTCCTTCACACGCAGGTCGTAGTAGGAGTACGACTCGGCCAGCCGCTCTTGCAGCGTGTCGAAGGCCTTGCGGTTCTTCTTCTTCTGCTCGACCTGATCGGGCAGCACCGCCGGCAGCGTCGTGAACGACCAGGGCAGCGGCACCAGAGCCACGCCCTCGGCGCTGGCGAAGTTCCTGAACGAGGGGCAGTTCAGGCCCATTTCGTAGTCGTGGTCCGGCTGCAGCTCGACCTCGATCACGAGCTTCTTCGGATTGAGCCAGGTCGTGCTCTTGACGTTCGGGAAGTTCGGCCCGCCGCCGCAAATGGATTTCCCGCCGCCCATCGCGCGATCGAACTCGACGGTCAGCGTCGTGGTGGCCTTGGCGTCGACGTCGGCGGAAAAGTTCTCGGGCGAGAGCGCGACGACTTTCGGCGGCTCTTGCGCAGCAAGCACGGCCGGGGTTCCGAGCACGAACACGATCGTCGCCAGGATCGAACTCAGCATGGCAGGACCTCCGGGTATCAGGATACGGAGCGCCGGTCGCGCGGGACGAACCGAGCGCCCCGAGCCCGCGCAGCGGCGCCCGTCCGCAACGCCCCGCCTCCAGTATTCCAGCCCCCGCTTCGCCGAGGCGGTGGTAGTCTCGACCATCTCCGTCCCCGTCCCCGTCCCGTTGCGAGGCCGCGCGGAGCCCCTCCGACCTCCCGTCCGACGCCCTGCGAACCCAGGCTGAAACACCATGAAGCTCCGTTTCCTCTCCGCATTGTTGCTCGGCGCCCTCGCGGCACTGCCGGCGAGCGCGCAGACCGGCGTCCTCGATCAGGTCAGCCCCTTCCCCATCGGGGGCTCGAGCGCTTCCTTCAACGGCGACGCGTCCTCGCTGATCTGGCAGGCGCAGGTGCGCGCCAACGTCAACGGAATCCTCGAGGGCTTCAACCTCCAGCTGTACTCGCCCGCGGGCGGCTCGCAGCTCGACGTGCGCGTGCGCGTCGGCCCCGGCTGGAACCTCTCGCCGATCCTCTTCCAGACCCAGGTCACCGCGCCTGGCATCGGCTGGCAGTCGGTGTTCGTCGACTGCTCGTCGGCCGCGATCCCGCAAATCGTCAACAGCGAGTTCGTGATCGAGATGCAGGGCAACGGCACCGGCACGAACATCGGCGGCAGCTACATCGATCCGGTGCTCGGGCCGCCGCTCTACCCGGAGCCCTTGTTCCTCGGCGGGCCGGGCTGCTTCTCGAACTGCGGCTGGCGCATCGGCTTCGAGACCTACGTGCTCACGGGCAGCATCTCGACTTACTGCACGGCGAAGATCAACTCGCTGGGCTGCACGCCCTCGATCGGCTGGACCGGCGCGCCCAGCGTGGGAGCGACCAGCGGCTTCGTGATCAACGCGACCAACGTGATCAACAACAAGAACGGACTGCTCTTCTATGGAGTCAACGGGCAGAGCGCGGCCCCGTTCCAGGGCGGAACGCTGTGCGTCAAGAGCCAGATCCGGCGCACGCCTTCGGTCAACTCGGGCGGCAATCCTCCGCCCAACGATTGCTCGGGCGTGTTCGCGATCGACATGAACACATTCGCAACGGGCGGCCTGGGCGGCACGCCGCTCGCGGCGCTGCAGGTCTCCGGGACCGTCGTGGATTGCCAGTGGTGGGGTCGCGATCCTGGCTTCGCAGCCCCGAACAACACGACGCTCTCGAACGGGCTCGAGTACACGGTGCCCTAGCCTCCGGGCGGGTCCGAGCCTGCGGCGCTGCCGCCCTTGGGCGCCCGGTCCTCCCGCGGAACGCGGGCGGGCAGGGTTCGAAGGGGCGGCAGCTTCTTGGGAGGCACCTGCCTCCTATCGCGGTCACGAGAGGCAGCCCTAGGAGAGGCTGCCCCGCATCGCTGTGCTCCGGGCGCGCGACCGCGGCGGCATTGCTCGCCAGTCCGCCTCGCGAGGCCGGCGAGCCGCGGCGCCCCGGTGTGCGCCGCGGATCCGCGTCAAGGCGTGCACCGCCGTCGTGCGCGGCAAGGAATCGGCGGATCGTGAGGCCTGATTGCTGGCATCGATGTACGGCCACGGATCTCGCAAGCCGTGGCGCGCGAGCAGGGTGTCGCACGGCGCGCCGCCCGCCGGGAACTTCCGCAGCGCCTGGGCCGGCGCCTTGGAACCGCTGCGTGCAGCGCGGCTCGACAGGGGTCGCCGCGAGCCGCAAACTTGGGCCTGAGGGTCGCAGCGGCCGCAGCCGCCTGGGCGCTCCGCTCCGACGCCTTCCTTTTGATGATTCGAAGCACACGCGCAGGCCGATTCACGCTCCCGGCCTTGCTTGCGGTCTTCGGACTCGTGGCACTGGGCTGGTGGCTCCGCCGGGACGGCAGCGAGAGCGGCGCGGGCGCGACCGCCGCCTCGACCTCGGGCGCCGAGTACGTCGGCCGCGCGGCCTGCGTCGAGTGCCACGCGGCCCAGGCTGAGCTCTTCGCGGGCTCGGACCACGACCGCGCGATGGAAATCCCCGACGAAACCACGGTGCTCGGCGACTTCTCGGGCACTTCGCACGAGCACTTTGGCGTCACCACGCTCTTCACGCGCCGCGACGGCAAGTACTTCGTCACCACCGACGGTCCCGACGGCAAGCTTGCCGAGTTCGAGGTCGCCTACACCTTTGGCGTGCATCCGCTGCAGCAGTACCTGCTGCGCATGCCGCAAGGCCGGCTGCAGGCGCTCAACGTGTGCTGGGACACGCGCCCCAAGGAGCAAGGTGGGCAGCGCTGGTTCCACCTGTTTCCCACCGAGGCGATCCCCTCGACCGACGTGTTGCACTGGACCGGTCCGACGCAGAACTGGAACCACATGTGCGCCGAGTGCCACTCGACGAACGTGCGCAAGGGCTGGAGCGATGCCGAGCAACGCTTCGAAACGACCTTCTCGGAGATCGACGTCTCCTGCGAAGCCTGCCACGGTCCGGCGTCGGCGCACGTCGCCTGGGCGCGCGAGCATGGCGCGAAGCGCGAGGCCGGAGCATCCCCGCGGCTGAGCGCGGCGCAGATGGGCCTCGCGGCCGAGCTCTTCGAGCCGCGCTCCGAGTGGATCCCCGATCCGCAGACCGGCATCGCGCGCCGCCGCGAGCCGCGCAAGTCGCGGGCCGAGATCGAGACCTGCGGCCGCTGCCACGCGCGGCGCGCGATGCTCTTCGAGGACTACGTCGGCGGCCAGCCGCTGCTGGCGACGCACAAGCCCGCGCTCCTGGAGGAGAACCTTTACCACGCCGACGGGCAGCAGCTGGAGGAGGACTACGAGTACGGCTCCTTCCTGCAGAGCCGCATGTACGCGGCCGGCGTCTCGTGCAGCGACTGCCACGATCCGCACGGCGTGCGCCGCGGCGCCGACCCCGACCAAACCTGCGCCAAGTGCCACCTGCCGGCGAAGTTCGAGAGCCGCGAGCACCATCGCCACGAGCCTGGCTCGAAGGGCGCGAGCTGCGTGGAGTGCCACATGCCGGCCAAGAACTACATGGTGGTCGATGCGCGCCGCGACCACTCCTTCAGCGTGCCGCGGCCCGATCTCACGCGCAAGATCGGCACGCCGAACGCCTGCAACGGCTGCCACGCCGAGAAGGACGCGCGCTGGGCGGAGGAGACGGTCGCGGGCTGGTACCCGAAAGGACGCTCGACGCTGCCGCACTTCGGCGAGACGCTGCATGCCGGCCGGCGCGGGCTGCCCGGCTCTTCGATCTCGCTCGCGCAACTCGTCGAGAACAGCGTGCAGCCCGGAATCGTGCGCGCGAGCGCGATGGAGCTCTTGGCGGAACAGCTCGGTCCATCGACGCTGTCGACGCTCGAGAAGGCGCTGCGCGACGAGGATGGTCTGGTGCGCGCCGCGGCGCTGAATGCCCTGGCTGGCTTGCCGCCGGCGGAGCGCGTGCGGCTGGGCGCGCCGCTGCTCGCTGATCCGCTGCGCGTCGTGCGCACGGAAGCCGCGAGCGCTCTCGCCGCGGAAGCCGGCCAACTGCCCGCCGCGCATCGCACGGCCTTCGAGCTTGCCCTCGCCGAGTACCGCGCGGCGCAGACGCTCCACGGCGACCGGCCCGAGGCCTGGTCGAACCTCGGCGCGCTCGAAGTGCGGCTGGGCAATCGGGCCGCGGCGCGGCGCGCCTACGAGCAAGGTCTGCAGCTCGGGCCCTGGTTCAGCGCGCTGTGGATCAACCTGGCCGACCTGCTGCGCGAGGAGGGACAGGACGCCGAGGGCGAGCGCGTGCTGCGCCGCGGGCTCCTGGCCGCGGCGTCCAAGAACGAGCTGCACCATGCCCTGGGCCTGAACCTCGCGCGCCAGCAGCGGCTCGACGACGCGCTGCACGAGCTGAAGATCGCGGCGGAACTCGCGCCCGAGCGCGTGCGCTACGCCTACGTCTACGGCGTCGCGTTGCTGTCCGCGCAGCGACAGCGCGAGGCGCTGGGAGTCTTCGAACGCGCGCTCGAGCGCCGGCCCACGGACCGCGAACTGCTGATCGCGCTCGCAACCGTGAACCGCGACCTGGGCGAGCTCATGCGCGCGCTGGAGTACGCGCGCCGCCTGGTCGAGGCCTCGCCCGGCGATCCTGGAGCCGCGCAGTTCCTTGCGGAGCTGCAGGCCGGGCGATGAGGGCCGGGCCGGTCGCCGCGGGTATCAGACGCTCGCGCCAGCCGCACTGCCGCCGCGGACTGGTCGGCGCACGCCCGAGCTCGTAGCTCCCGGCGTGCAAAGTGCGCAGCGCGCTCAGCCGCGCTGGCGCAGCAGGGCCAAAACCTCGTCCAGGCGGCGCTCGATCCCGCGCAGCGCGGCCAGCTGGAGATCGGAGTTCCCGATCCGGCCCGCGGCGGCGTCCGGCTCGAGCGGAAACTCGCTGCGCTGGTGCTGCGTGCGCTTGAGCGCGTCGCGCGCCGCGAGAATCCGATCGCGGAGGTCGTGCGCGTCGATGATGCCGGTGAGCTGCATGTCGCTCGCCTGTCCGGCGCTGTGGCCAGCGGTTTCGAGCTTGAGCGTGCTCAGCTGGAAGCGGCGCAGGATCGGTCCTTCGAGAAAGGTGATGTCCTGGATGTTCTCCAGCGGGATCGTCTTCTCGACCTGGAACAGGATGCCCTTGCGGTAGCGCAGATTGCGCTCGCCCAGGTGGCACTCCAGCTTGTGGAAGTAATGCCGCGCCCACCATTGACCGAGGCCGAAGAACCAGAAGGGCGCGAGCGGAATCCCGATGATCGAAACGATCATCGTCAGCCCGATGACCACGACCAGATAGGGTCGGATCAGCGGATTGAAGCGAGCCACGAGCAGCGGCGGGCTGGGCTGGTTCATGCGCGTACTCTAGCAACCGCCGGCTGGAAAGCCGGGCTTAGCGCAGCGCATAGCAGGACGGTCGATCACCCTGCGGCAGGCGGCGTACCATCCCCTGCGCCATGGTCGACCGGAGGCAGTTTCTCGGCGGCGCTGCGTCGTTCGCACTGGGTGCGGGAGCGTGCAAGAGCGCCCGATCAGCGCTGCCCGCCATGCAGCGGGACGGTGTCGTGCTCAACGACATCCACTCGAAGCTCAACGCCACGCGCGTCGCGCGCGTCGTGCAGGTCGATTCGCTCGCGGCGCTGCGGACCTGCGTCCTGGATGCACGCAGCGCCGGTCAAGCGCTGTCGATCGCGGGCGGCCGGCACGCGATGGGCGGGCAGCAGTTCGGCGCGGACACGCTGCACGTCGACACGCGGCCGATGCGGCGGATCCTCGCCTTCGACCAGGAGCGCGGACTGCTGGAAGTCGAAGCGGGGATCCAGTGGCCGCAGCTGATCGAGGAATCTCTGCGCATGCAGGTGGGAATCGCGAAGCCGTGGGGCATCGCGCAGAAACAGACCGGCGCCGACCGCCTGAGCCTCGGCGGCGCGCTGGCGGCGAACATCCACGGCCGCGGGCTTTCGCTGCAACCCTTCGCGCAGGACGTCGAATCGTTCACGCTGGTCGACGCGAACGGCGAGGTGCGCCGCTGCAGTCGATCGGAGAACGCAGCGCTGTTCCGTCTGGTCGTCGGCGGCTACGGGCTCTTCGGAGCGGTCCACTCCATCGTGCTGCGACTCGTGCCGCGCGAGAAACTGGAGCGCGTCGTCGAAGTGCGCGGCGTCGACGGGCTGGATGCTGCCTTCGAAGCGCGCATCCGCGAGGGATTTCCCTACGGCGATTTCCAGTTCGAAACCAACGAGGCCTCCGACACTTTCCTCACGCGCGGCGTCTTCGCCTGCTATCGCCGCGCCGATCCAGCGGCGCAGATTCCGCCGGATCAGAAGGAGCTGTCCGACGCGGACTGGCTGCAGCTGCTCTACCTCGCACACGCCGACAAGGCGCGGGTCTTCGAGGCCTATTCACAGCACTACCTGGCATCCCACGGCCAGATCTACTGGTCAGACACGCAGCAGCTGGGCTATTACCCCGACGATTATCACGCGGGTCTCGATCGCCAGCTGGGAGCGGGCTGCGCCGCCACGGAGATGATCAGCGAGCTCTACGTGCCGCGCGCGCAGCTGGCGAGCTTTTTGCACGCCGCCGCCGCGCAACTGCGCGAGCAGCAGGCGAACGTGATCTACGGCACGGTGCGCCTGATCGAACGCGACGACACGAGTTTCCTCGCCTGGGCGCGCGAGCGCTGGGCCTGCGTGGTGCTCAACCTGCACGTCGAGCACGACGACGCCGGCATCGCACGCGCGCAGCGGGCCTTCCGCACGCTGATCGACCTCGCACGCGAGCGCGGCGGCAGCTACTTCCTGACCTACCACCGCTGGGCGAGCCGCGAGCAGGTCGAGGCCTGCCACCCGAAGCTCGTGGAATTCCTGCGCCTGAAACTGGCGCACGACCCCGAGCAGCGTTTCCAGAGCGAGTGGTGGCGCCATTACCGCGCCATGTTCGCGGATGCCTTGTGAGCGCCTCGAGGGTCCACTGCCGTCGCACGGCGCTGACGCTGTGGACCCTGCTCGCGCTCTTTTCGCTGCGCGTCGCGGGACAGGCCCTGGTCGTGTTCGCCGGCGTGAGCTGGCTCCCGCCGCTGGATCAGTGGCAGTCGGGAATCCTCCCCTATCCGCTGCTGTTGATCTCGCAGCTCGCGATCCTCGCGCTGTTCGTCAAGGTCTGCGCCGACGTTTCGCGCACGCACGGCTACTTCGCGAGCCCGCGGCCCTGGTTCCGCCGCGGCGCCTTGTGGTTCGGCTACGCGTATTTCGCGGGCATGCTCGTGCGCTACGCGCTGCACATGCAATTCCATCCGCAGGCGCGCTGGATCGGCGGAACCATTCCGATCGTCTTCCATTGCGTGCTGGCCTGCTTCATCATCGTCTTCGCGAGCTCGCACCGGGCGCGCCACGCAGGATGCCCCGCGCCGAGATCATGACGATGCTGACCGACTACGCGCTCGGCGCGCTGGCCGGCCTTTGGAGCGTGCTGCTGCTGCGCGCGGCGCGCCGCGAGCGAAGTCGATCGATCGCGCTGTGGGGCGCGGGCTTCCTGGGGCTCGCGCTGGCTTCGATCGCCGCGGGCACGTACCACGGGTTTCCCGACGAGCTCGGAGCGCGACGCTGCGTGAGCCTGTGGAGCTTCGTGAGCTGGACGATGGGCCTCGCGAGCTTCCTCATGTTCTCGGGTGCGATCCTGGCGCTCAGCAGGGGCGCTTGGCGCATCGCACTGCTCGCCGCCGCGCTGCTCAAGCTCGCAGCGTTCGCGATCCTGGCCGCGGGCCAGGACGAGTACGCCTTCGTGCTGCTCGACTACGGCAGCGCACAGCTCGCGATCCTGCTGCTCGCCGCCTTCGCCTGGGGGCGCGAGCGCGCGCCCGCCGCTCCCTGGCTCGCCGCCGGCATCGTCGTCTCGGGGATCGGCGCCGCCGTGCAGCACAACGGCTTCGCGCCGCACGAGCATTTCAACCACAACGACCTCTACCACGTGATCCAGATGCTGGGCCTCTACTTCCTCTACCGCGGCGGCGCTCGCTTTGGCAATTGACGCACGCGGAGGCCGGCGTGGCGGCTTGTTCTTTCCGTCATGGCGGGTGATCATGCGTGTCGCGCTGGAACCAGAGACATGCTCGCCTGCCTGCATTCATTCGTCCTGCTGAGCGCTGGCTGCGCTGCCCAGTCCGACGTCGTGCAACTGCCGGCCGGCGCCCACCTCGGCGTAGCCTGGACCAAGGCCTCGTTCGTCGAGAATGGCCGGCGCGAGCGAATCGACGCGCTCGCGGCCAAGTTCGGACCGCGAGCCGAACTCGTCTGGCTCGGCTCGTGGCCCAAGGAGGCGCAATCGCGGGCGGAGTTGCTCGGCGTGGATCACGTGGTGCTCGTTCGCGGAGCGAAAACTGCGAGCGTCGGGGCGATCACCCACGAGTACGGCAATCAGGCTGGCCATAGCGGCCGCGTGCGCTTCACCGGAGCCGAGAGCGAGGCCGACTTCCAGTTCCTGCGGCACGGAACGGAATGGGAGGTCTGCGGCAGCCTCGAGAAGCAGTTCACTGCAAGAGCTCCCTGGTCGATCAGCAGCTCTGGGAGCGGCAGCCGAGAAGACGTCGTCATCGATCCGGAGGCACAGCTCGTCGAATTGCTGATCAACGGAATCAGCGAGGGCGCCGATTTCCTGGCCGGAGAAGCGCTGTGGGTGAAGCGAGGGCAGATCCTCTTGCGAGCCAAGCTGCTCGAGGTCGACGAGAGCCGCGCGCTCTGGACGCTCGCGCGCGAAGGCGCGCCGGAGTCGAGGGCCTCGATGCCACGCGCGACGCTGGCCTGGACCGCGGCGGATGACTGGAGCACGTGGCGCCGCCGATTCCAGAAGTTGGCTCGCTCGCCCGCCGCTGCCGACGAGTGCGGCTGGTGCGGGGAACTCGTTCCCAAGGAGTCAAGCTGCAACTGCGCGGACGCGAGCGGGCTGAACGCGTTGATCGAGTTCTCATCCGCAATGCTGGTGCCGCCGTGGGATTCCAAGCCGGAGAAGCGGGTGAATCCGGCGGAGGGATTGCGTGGCGATCAGCCGGCTGCGGCGATTGCGCGGGCGGATGCGCTTGCGGAGAAGCTGGCTGCCATTCCTGCCAGCGACAGTAAACAGGCCCAGGAGCGGTTCCAGGGTCGCCACTATGGCCAGGGCTCTCGCGTTTTCGTGGTCCTCGTCGGGAACAGCCTAGGCGTGCATCCGATCCTCGGCCTGTCCCCCGACTACGCGCGCCCCTCCCAGAAGCTCCTCCAGAAAGGCGGCGACGACATCCAAGAATCAGCGGATTACTGGGCCGTCCGTGAGAGGGCGCCATTTGCCGCCCTGGTCGAACGCGACGTTCAAGACAGCAGGAACCGCAAGGTGCTTCGCGTGGTGAAGAACAAGCAACTCGACATCGCCGCGCTGGAGGGCCTGCTCGAACAGGCGCTCTGGGCGTCCTACCGCAGCAAATGAGGCCGGTCTGAGACCGGTTCGATCGTGCCGCGTGTCGGCCTCGTGAGCCTTTGCGTACCATGGGCGATTGAACTCCCCCACCGCGAACGCCGCCCACCCCGCCATGACCGTCATCGACCGCGAGAGCCTGATCTACGACTGGAACACCGTCGGCAAGCTTCTGAGGCCCGCCGGAACCATCCAGTTCGACGACGAGACGCTGCGCGACGGGCTGCAGAGTCCGTCGGCAATCGACCCGTCGCTGGAGACGAAGATCCAGCTGATCCATTTGATGGAGCGGCTGGGCATCCAGACCGCCAACGTCGGCCTGCCCGGCGCCGGCGCGCGCGCGCGCGAGCACATCACGCGCCTGGTGCGCGAAATGGCGCCGCTGAAGATCAAGGCCAACGTCGCCTGCCGCACGCTGATCGGCGACATCGCTCCGGTGGTGGACGTGGTCCAGTCCACGGGCCAGGCCGTCGAAGTCTGCGCCTTCATCGGCTCCTCGCCGATCCGCCAGTACGCGGAGGGCTGGGAGATCGAGACGATGCTCAAGCTCGTGCGCGAAGCCGTGGAGTTCACGGTCGCCCAGGGCCTGCCCTGCATGTTCGTGACCGAGGACACCACGCGCGCCAGCCCCGAGCACGTGCGCGCGCTGTACGAGACCGCGATCCAGGCCGGCGCCAAGCGCGCTTGCATCTGCGACACCTGCGGACACGCGACGCCCGACGGCGTGCGCGCCCTGGTCGAGTACGTGGTCGGCATCGTCAAGCGCTCCGGCGCCGAGGTCGGCGTCGACTGGCACGGCCACCGCGACCGCGGCATGGGGCTCGCCAACGCGCTGACCGCACTGGAATCCGGCGCCACGCGCGTGCACGCCACGGCGCTGGGCGTCGGCGAGCGCGCGGGCAACACCGAGATGGACATGCTGCTGGTGAACCTGCGCCTCCTGGGCTGGATCGACAACGATCTCTCGGTGCTGGGCGAGTACGTGAGGCTCGCCAGCAAGACCATCGGCGTGCCGCTGCCGACCAATTACCCGGTCTTCGGCTCCGACGCTTTCGAGACCGGCACCGGCGTGCACGCCGCCGCGGTGATCAAGGCCTTCCGCAAGGGCGACGCCTGGCTCGCGAATCGCGTGTACTCCGGCGTGCCCGCGGACATGGTCGGCCTGGAGCAGGTGATCAAGATCGGCCCGATGAGCGGCAAGTCGAACGTGATCTGGTTCCTGGAGAAGCACGGCCTCGCGGCGAGCGAGGCCGCGGTCGAGCGCGTGCTGACCCTGGCCAAGGCCACGCCGCGGCTTTTGAACGACGCGGAGATCCTGGCGGCGGCGAAGGGCTGATCAGCCCGCGCTAGCGACCTTCGGCAGCTTCTCCGCGCGCTCGGGCACAGCGCGCCGCGCGTCGACGTGCGCGTTGTTGTGCGCGCAGGTGAAGCACTTGTGGTAGTGGTCGCGCTGGCGCTGCTGGCACATCTGCGGCGACACGACGTGGGCGAAAAGCACCGGCGCGGCGTCGATGCGCGTCGGGCACAGTTGCAGGCCCTGCGGATTCTCGTTCATGCTCGCTGGTCCTCGCGCTCGTTCCCAAGCGGTCCCGTTGCTCCGACCAACACGGGGCG
>Ga0315910_10000216_pt1 | contig 63453 bp, 52 predicted proteins | sample EdamamesoilMG_FD_204470 | JGI IMG/M metagenome (GOLD analysis project Ga0315910, IMG submission 204470) | Garden soil microbial communities collected in Santa Monica, California, United States - Edamame soil | ecosystem: Environmental > Terrestrial > Soil > Garden | place: USA: California... | reverse complement strand
AAATGAATACTTTTGTTCATGGCAAGTTTGTGTCTTGGTAAACCAAACTAACCATAAAAAGGCAAGGTCTTTATCGGCCTTGCCTAACTTTTAAAAGTTTTACCGGACAGTAATAGTTTCGGGTTTCGAGTTGGATTCAACTTAATAACCCGAAACTTTAAACTCGAAACTATAAACCCGGAACTTTTCCCCCATACCTTTGCGTTCGATTACCAGAAACATTAACATTGAACTTTAATAGATACTTAAATGGGAAAAGCAATTGAACTTACCGATGGCAATTTCGATCAGATCATCAATTCTGATAAGCCTGTACTAGTCGATTTTTGGGCCGAGTGGTGTGGCCCTTGTAAAATGATCGGCCCTGTTGTAGAAGAATTAGCAGGAGATTATGAAGGTAAAGCGGTAATCGGCAAACTAAACGTAGATGAAAACCCGGCTGTAACAGCACGTTTTGGTGTGCGCAGCATCCCAACGTTGTTGGTTTTCAAAGGCGGCCAGATTGTGGACAAGCAAGTGGGTGCTGTACCCAAGTCGGTATTGAACCAGAAACTTGCCGCCCAGGTAGCATAAGCAAACATTCTTTTATAAAGGAAAGAGCCCGCGAAATTTCGTGGGCTCTTTCGTTTTAGGGGACGATGGGAATTGCTAGCTTGTATTTACTTGTTAGCGGAAATCTATGATCAGGAAAACGACAATGATTTTAATATTCTTTGGAGTACTGAGTTGCGAGACCAGCGATACCAAGTTTGGTAAGCAGTATAATGGAATAAGACTAAAATATGGTTCACCAATTCTCCATGACTATCTAGAATTAGAAAGGGCTGATGAGGATTTTGAACTTTGGCGGATCCCATCAGAAATTCATGACACTATCAGGATGGGATTTCATGCTGGCAAGGGATTCTATATTCACAACGACTCAGTATTGCAGGAAGATGATATCTTCAGAAAAAGAATTAATGATTCAACATTTGCATTCATAGCGATATTGACGTACGGGAATTTAGAGAAGAATGAATTCACAAGTATCTACTATGACTCCGTGGACGAAAGACAGTTAAAACTGAAAGCTTCTGAATACTTGTATTTAGATCGTAGAGAATATCGACACTATAAACACAAGGAGCTAACGATTGATGAGGCAGATAGTATCCTTACAGTTTGGGGAACAAATCGTCTTAAGTAGATTGAATCTCTCCCCCTCAGGGTCACTCGTCAGAGGACGCTGAGGTTAGGTTCGTACCACCTTCCTTTTCAGCAACAGAAAGTAGGTGTGGTTGAAGTGAGTAGCGCTGTGCTTCGGTTTGCCCCATAGTCCATTACTTGTGACTTTAAGGGGGAGAGATCCGATTTAAGATTAGCCAATGAGAATGGATTTTGGATTAATTCCTGATGGCATTTTTGTATCTTTAACTCGTGGCAAAGCAAACAAAATATTATCTGGAAGTTGAGATTGACAAGTTAACAAACAGCATTGTTAACACTATTTCAGGAGATAGTTTTCCGACAGATGTTCACCCAATAACTAAGGCCGACTTGAAAAATTCGACCAAGAGAAATGGATGGCTCTTCGACTGGTCTGGTGAATTTAAGCTCAGTGACAGGCAAGTTTTTAAATTGACGATTCGCAATAATCCTGAAATCATTCAGGGGCTGTTAAGCATCAGTGACTACGATGACCATTACTATCTCCATCTGATTGAAAGTGCTCCTTTCAACTTAGGAAAAGATAAACTATATGAGGGTGTTCCTGGTAATTTGTTTGCATTTACTTGTAAGACCTCTTGGGACATAGGCTACCAGGGATTTATTTCTTTCACCTCCAAGACAAAACTAGTCACTCACTACGAGAAAACTTTAGGAGCTACACATGTTGGTGGGCAAAAAATGGTAATCTTTCCCCAAGAGGCTCTTAGACTAATCAAAAAGTATTATCCAACTTGAAATAGAAGCACTATGGGACACATCAAAGAACCGGAAGGAGTTGACTTTATAGTTGACCCAACACCGTTGACCATTGAAGATAGAAAAAGAATAAGTGAGATAATTGCTTATTATAAGGCGACTGGTAAGAAGAGGCCGGTTAAAAAATCAAAAGTAAAATCTCGTAGACAAAGAAAGAATATGACGCTAGCAAAGACTAAAAAACAATCCCTGTAGTGTTGATAGCCTTGAACTTTCTGCAATCCAATCGTCAGAATGTTAAAGAGAATATTTGCATTAATTATTTATACTTGTTGGCAGTAATTCAACCCGGATGGAGAATTGTATTGATATATAATGACAGCGACAAGATAAATTATAAGCTCGTGCAAGCGTGAAGAGCCCCAGTGTAATGAATATACCGGCCACGAACTCCGATGATTTTCCGGTGTACACCATCAGACTTGCCATGCTTCCCTGAAACACATCCCAGGTCATGTATCTTTGCATCACCTCCGGTCTGAATATCTCCATTCCATGATAGACCAGAAGCAATCCGAAAATAATTCTGACCAGCGCATGACCTCCTGCCGGCCATACAGGTGATGATGAGAATAAACTTTTCATATTAAAAGTATCGATGGACTAATCTCTGCATTACTTTTCTTGGGAAAAATGCCTAAGCGGTGCAAAAGTTATAATGAGACATTTCGATTTAGTAATAATAGTGTTCTGATATTTTTTCATATAGCTTTCCATTTTTTTTTATAAAAATAAATCACATGACTGTTAGCTCCTTTGCTTATTGAATCCTGTTCTTGAATACCATTCTCTTTAACAAATTTCCCAACGGACAATGAGTAGGCAACCATCTCTTTTGTTGTGGACTGTCTTATTGTAAATCTAAATTCACCATGCTGTTGATCACGCAGATTGATAATTATCCCATTAATTTCGGACTTAATGAATTCCTCTTCTTCTTTAAAAAAGAACATCCGTTTTTTGCCAAGATTAACAAGTACAAAGATTAGAATAGCCCCAAAAATTCCTCCACTAATTACTATTCGCTTCATAGTCTAAAGCTAACATTTAAAAATTTATCTTCCTCTGTGTCCGCTCGTGCGAGGATGCTGAGTTGCTTGTAGACAAATCCGTGGACTGCTTGGATACTTGCTTTGCTAAAGCCCAATCGCCCAATCATCCGTTCTGAAACACGACACGGGCAAGCCTTCGCTGCTGAATAAGTTTGGCATCGAATCGTTTCTCCAGCCAAAACGCACCGCCACCGGGTTCTTCACTTCCTTGGCAGAAACGACAACTGTATTTCCCTCAATCTTTGCCTTAGCCATATAAAACTTTTGATCGGATCCTGCTATTCTAAATTCAGTTGGCTCTCCACCTTTTGACATCAGTGTGGTAGGAACATAATCAAACGAAATTCTGATTTTTCCTTTCTCAATCTTCATCGATTTATACACCGGGCTTTGATACACAATACCTTTCTTTCCATACGTATCGGCCAGTGCTATGTTGGCCAATCGTTCTCCTACCGGTTTCTTAAATTGAGGATGAATATCTTTCACATCATCCACCAAGTCAGAAATTACAACCATACCTGTTTTGGGTATCTGAAGCATTTTGGTTTCCTGCTCGCGCAGGGCTGGTCCGATGCCCGGTTCGCCATAGCCACTGTACGGTGCAATCTGCACGTAGTAGAATGGAAAATCGGAAAGGAATTGTTTGCGCCAGTTGAGAATTAACTGCTCCATCAACGATTTGTAAGTAGCGGAAAGTCCGGTGTTGCTTTCGCCTTGATACCACAGCGCACCGGCAAAACGAAATGGAACCAATGGATTAACCATCGCATTAAATACAACGCCCGGCCGCGATGGACACCATGGCCTGCTGTCGCCTTGTTTTTCAGCGGCTTCTTTCAGGTCAGCATAGGCATCAATGACATTGTTAGGCACCCATACTTCAGCTGGCGTTCCGCCCCAACTGACATTCACTAACCCGATGGGTACATTAAGATTCTCCTGCAATTTTTTTCCGAAGAAATAGCTCACGGCACTGAAGTAGCGCACCGCATCCTTGTCGCACACGCGCCAGTCGCCTTCGCCTTTCACTTGCAGGGTTGATGCGGCTGATTTGGGAACATGAAACAACCGTATCTGCGGATCATTCACCTGGTCGATAATATTTTTTCCATCGCCCGATGCATGCATGCCCCATTCCATATTCGATTGGCCTGAACACAGCCACACTTCGCCCACCATTACATCGGTAAGCGTACGTTCTTCGCCACCGGCTTTGATGGTGATGGTATGTGGCCCGCCTGCTGTGGGCGTATATAAAGTAGCGGCCCAATACGTGGCGTTATCTGATTTTGTCTTGATGACCGTAGTATCCCAGCTTACCTTGATCGTAACCTCTTGCGTGGAATGCGACCACCCCCAGATCGGAACCGGAGATTGCTGTTGAAGCACCATGTGATCATCATACAAAGCTGGCAGACGAAGCTGTGCATGAACGTTCAGCGCGAGGAGTATCAGCGAGGCGGCAAGGAATATTTTTCTCATGAGGTTGTTGTAGTAAAAGGAATTGAACGGTTAAAGATATTTAAAATTGTTGGAGAAATGGGCAGTAGTCCTTAGTCTATAGTCCATAGCTAATGCAGAAACCAACTATGAACTACCGGCTATGTACTATGTACTCTAAATTACTTTCTTCAACCGCTCAACCATCTCCAGCACGGCCGGACAAACCAATGTATTCTTGTAAGTGAGTTCGGTGATCTGCACCATTTTCTTTCGATCGGTGTGCGGATACTCGCGGCAGGCTTTGGGGCGATCGTCATAAACGCTGCAATAATTATCTCCATCCAGAAAAGGGCAGGGCGATGACTTCAATACGTAATCGTTGTCTTCATCAATGCGCAGGTACTTTTCAATAAAGTCACCAGGCTTCATGCGCAGTGATTTGGCCACACGCTCAATGTCATTCGGATAGAAAATAGGGCTGGTGGTTTTGCAGCAGTTGGCGCAGGTCAGACAATCCATTTCTTCGAACACCTCTTCGTGTTGCTGATGAAAGGCATCATCGACTTTGCGCGGGTCTTTACGCTTCAGGCCCTGAAGGTACTTTTTGTTTTCAGCAGCGCGATTCTTTGCTTGTTCCCGAAAGCGGTCAAGGTTCATGGAACAAAGTTAATGCACCTCACCCTAAATCCCTCTCCGAAGGAGAGGGACTTAAACCCCTTCTCCTTTTGGAGAACGGTTGAGATGAGGTTATTTTTGTTGCGCATGAACTCGGCCAATCTTCTCGCTTCCATTAACAAGATCGTACCCTTGAATGAGGAGGAAACCTCAGCGTTCACATCACTGCTGTTACCAATGAAAGTCCGTCAGGGTGAAATGATTGAAAAACCAGGTGAGCCATCAAAGTACTTTATTCACGTTGTCTCGGGGTGTTTGATGAGCTACTATACCGATAAAGAGGATGTCGATCACGTTATTCAGTTTGCGCAGGCAGGCTGGTGGACGGGCGACACGGCAAGTTTGGTGAAGCAGGTACCATCGATTTATGCCACGCGTGCCCTGACCGACAGTGAAGTGTTCATGCTACCCCAATCCGGCATCGATCAATTGCTGGCCACGCATCTCAAGTTTGAGAAATACTTTCGTATCCTTTTTCAAAATTCGCTGGTCACGCATCAAAACCGTCTGATTCAGAATCTTTCCGCAACGGCCGAAGAGCGTTACCTCGCCTTTGTAAAGAAGTATCCTACGCTGGAGCAGTATGTTCCGCAGAAATACATAGCCTCGTATTTGGGCATAACACCTGAGTTTCTAAGTAAAATCAGACGGAAGCTGATGGACCGGTAGATGTTCCATCGTTTGCATTAACCTAGTTCAATATCTTTTCGCTTTCATCTTAATCTAGTTCAACGACCGTATCGCTGTCGCTGCCGTTAATTTGTATTGTCAAGCAAGGACAAAAACAAAACATAAAACACACATAAAATGGAAACGACAGTAGCAACAAAGACAACATGGGGAATTGATACTACCCACAGCGAAGTGCAATTCAAAGTAAAGCACTTAGTGATCTCTACCGTAACGGGTACATTCAAGAAATTTAATGGCGAAGTAACTTCTGAAGGCGAAGATTTTAACAACGCTTCGGCCAGCTTCTCAATTGATGTAAACAGCATCGACACCAACCAGGCTGATCGTGATGGTCACCTGAAGTCGGAGGATTTTTTCGCGGCAGCACAATATCCTTCAATCACTTTTTCGAAAGGTACCTTGAAGAAAGTATCGGGCGACAGCTATAAGCTGGCTGGTGACCTGACAATCCGTTCGACTACCAAACACGTTGAGTTGGACGTTGAGTTTGGCGGCATCGTGAAAGATCCTTGGGGAAATATCAAAGCTGGTTTTGAAATCAATGGCAAAATCAATCGCAAGGATTTTGGATTAACCTGGAATGCGTTAACCGAGGCCGGTGGAATGGTAGTAGCCGAGGAAGTAAAACTTCACCTGAATATTGAACTGGCGAAAGCATAGTATAACTTTTTGGGGGTTTGTTAGAGGGGCCGTTCCGTAGTGGGGCGGCCTTCTTACGTTAGAGAAGCTATGTAAACTAATTGGTTTCGGTTGGGTGCGATTTCACGCAAACCTGTAACTTGATGGAACGTTAACCTACTGGTTATTTAACCTTCCATTTTTATGACCTCCACCGAACAGCTCACGGAAAAGTCGCGCATCAATTCAATCGACTTGATGCGCGGTATCGTGATGGTGGTCATGGCGCTCGATCACACCCGCGATTTTTTTCACATCAATGCGCTGGTCTTTGATCCTACGGACATGACAAAGACCAGCCCGGTTTTGTTTTTCACCCGGTGGATCACGCATTTTTGCGCGCCTACTTTCGTCTTCTTGTCAGGTGTGGCCATTCGCATCAGTACACAGCGTAAGACAAAAAAGGAATTAGCGCTCTTCTTACTTACCCGTGGGTTGTGGCTCATTTTATTGGAGGTAGTAGTGGTTCGCTTCAGTTTCTTTTTCAGCTTTTACTACGACTTTACTTTCTTTCAGGTAATCTGGGCAATCGGAGCATCGATGGTAATCTTATCGGCTTTGGTTTTTTTTTCCGAAGCAATCGTAGTTGTGTTGGGATTGCTGATTACGATTGGTCACAATCTCACTGATTTACCTTCGTTGAAACCGGGTGCCACTTCTCCACTTTGGATATTGCTCAATCAATCTGGATTTATTCCGATCGATGCCAACCACGGCATTTTTGTTCCCTACCCGGTCTTTCCCTGGTTGGGCATTATGCTGCTCGGTTTCGGTGTAGGCCGTTGGTACCTTTCTTCTTTTGTTTTGGAAAAACGCAGAAGACTTTTGTTTACTACAGGGATTGGTGTGCTTTTGTTATTTATCATTCTTCGATACGTGCAGGTTTACGGTGATCCTGCTTCGTGGAGTGTTCAGAAAAACGCAATGTTCACCGTAATGAGTTTCCTCAACACCACAAAGTATCCGGTGTCGTTGATGTATACAATGATGACGTTGGGGCCCGTCTTGATTATACTTTCGATGATGGAGCGCGCGAAGGTTAATTTCCTTCAGCCGCTTGTTGTGATTGGTCGTGTACCGTTATTCTACTACATTTTGCATTTTTTTCTGATCCATGCGGTATCGCTCATGTTATACATGATTACCAGTGGCAAGTCATTTTCGGAAATCGACCTGCATTTTGGTGCCGGCTTTGGTGGCATTCCGCCTGGTGTGGGTGTAACGTTGCCGTGGGTTTATCCGATATGGATATCAATTGTGGTAGTACTCTACCCGGTGTGCCGATGGTATAATCATTATAAGAGTACGCATACGTACTGGTGGCTCAGTTACCTGTAGGTATTTTCTAATCGGTTTTAGTTTCAAACCGAACTGCTTTTTCTTTTTCCTAAAAGGACTAATTTTATCGTGTATTAACTGCCAGCAGCATGTCGAAGGAGAAATTCATTGAAGCCATTAACAAGTCGTACACCACAGCCTTGCCATCCATTTATCTGGGTGCCGGAATTTATGAGAAGGAGATAGTAGCCGAGGCGAAAGTGAATCTGCCGTTGCGTATGATGAATCGCCACGGGTTAGTAACAGGCGCTACCGGTTCGGGAAAAACCAGAACGTTGCAATTATTGGCCGAGCAACTTTCGGCTGCGGGTGTTTCGGTGTTTATGCCCGATATGAAAGGCGATATTTCGGGCATGGCAAAAGAAGGATTGGTGAATGATAGGATTACCGAGCGGGCTACTGCGTTGGGAATGCAATACTCACCTTCCGGATTTCCGGTGGAGATTTATTCGCTTAGCGGAAAGCTGGGTGCACAGATGCGCGCTACCGTTACGGAGTTTGGCCCGGTGTTGTTAAGTAAAATTTTAGAGTTGAACGACACGCAACTGGGCGTGCTGAATATTTTGTTCAAGTATGCCGATGACAAGAATCTTCCCATTGTGGATTTCAGCGACTTGAAGAAAGTATTGAATTACTTAACCGAAGGAGCCGGTGCTGCAGAGATCAAGGGTGAGTATGGAAAAATTTCTTCGGCTACTGCCAGCACCATACTGCGAAAAATTGTTTCGTTGGAGCAGCAGGGTGTAGACCAGATTTTTGGAGAAACCTCGTTTGATATTGACGATCTTATTGAAAAGGTAGACGGTCGTGGTGTTATCAGCTTGCTGAATGTTTCCGATATTCAAAGTCAACCGGCCATCTTTTCTACCTTTTTACTTTCGCTGCTGGCAGAAATTTATCAGCGACTACCGGAGGCAGGCGATCTCGATAAACCCAAGCTTGTTTTTTTTCTGGATGAAGCACACTTGCTTTTTAAAGATGCCCCCAAAGCGTTTCTTGATCAGGTCGATCAGGTGATCCGCTTGATCCGATCGAAAGGAGTAGGTGTATTTTTCTGTACGCAGGTAACGCAAGACATACCACCCGCTGTGCTGGCGCAACTGGGCAATCGTGTTCATCATGTTATTCGCGCGTTTACACCGAATGATGTCAAGGCGCTGAAGGAAACAATAAAGACTTTTCCAAAGTCGGAGTTCTATGACATGGAGCAACAGTTTACTCAATTAGGTACAGGGCAAGCCTTCATTACGGTGCTCAATGAAAAAGGTATTCCGACCGAAACGGTGGTAACACACCTGGCGCCTCCCGCTTCCACAATGGGACCACTAGCCAGCAATGAGTATCAGGACCTGTTGAATCACTCTGACCTTTACAAGAAGTACAAAGACGTTGTTGATCCGCAAAGCGCCTTCGAGTTGTTGAACGAACGAATGAGGCAGCAGGAATTCAATCGCGAAGAAGAAAAAACAGAGACACGAAGCACAACATCACGCAGGCAGGAGAAATCAACTTTTGAAGAAGTGATTAGTTCGCCCGTAGCCAAGCAAGTTGGTCGCGAATTGGTGCGCGGAGTATTTGGTGTTCTATTCGGAACAACAGCACGGAGAACTACGAAGAGACGCGGAGGATTGTTTTAGTTGCAAGTTCAGGTTCCAAGTTCAAGGTTCCAAGTTATCCTTGAACAACCTGGAACCTTGAACGTTGAACCTGGAACCTTGAAACTAAAAAGCTATGTGGGAAGACGATGACAATGAGCACGATGATGACGATGACTACGATCCGGAAAAGGAACGCAAAAAGTTGGAGTCGTTGCCGATATTTCAAAAGGCGGAAGAAATCCGCGAACTCACCAGGCGCATCATCGACTCGATGGACGATGATGAAGTGAAGATGATTCACAGCAACATCATGCTGGAAGACTCTATTATAATACCTGCTAAGATTGCTGGGGCAGAGGCCATGGACGACTTTATTTTGAAAATGGAGAATGCTACGGTTATTAAAATTCACGCGCGCAGCCTCCAGGCGCAAACCAGTTCCTTGCTGTTTGAAAATGCAGTGCCCGAAGAATACCTGCGGTTACTTCGAAAGGAGATCGAATCGTTCAGATTGTTATTTATAGAATGGATCAAAACCTTTCACCAATTTCCCAAAGAAGGCGATGGCTGGGGGCTTTTTGTCGAAGACTGAGGATTGACGATTGGGAAGCATAAAAAAATCGTACTTCTAAAAATCCGTATCCAATCCCAAGCGGTCTTTCATTTCTTTGAGCAGCGGATTTTTGTCCATTAGAAAGTCGAGTTTATCGCGGTTGGTGTAAAGTTTCTTTTTATCGTCTTCCACCACTTTCATTTCGCTTGAAACGGTGATGAGGTTGTTGCCGAGTTTTTCGCGAAGGAAGGAGCCGAGTTCAATGCGCATGTTATTCAGCATCGTTTCCTGCACCGGGTGGTGAATATGGAGTACAATCTGATTGTCTGCAAGGTCATACGGCTGTAGCAGCAGTTGGTATTCTGCCTGAAACTTCTTTCGCTGCTCGGCATATTCATTCCAAACTGCGCGCAGTTGTTCTGGCGTGTACGGTTGGTTTACTTCTTCCTTTAGTTCGTTACCAGCCGATGGGTCTTTTTTAGGTTGAACCTTTAACAGGTCGGTTAGTTTTACCGTGGTGCGAACAGGCGTACTTACTTTAGGTTTTTCAGTAACCTCGGAACGGGGTTGAATTGGTTTTTCTACCGGACTTTCTATTGAAGGAACAGGTTGTGCAGACGCAGTAACAGCAGGTTGTGAAGTATCAGGGGATGTAGATTCCGCTACTTCGGATTCTACACTAATTTTTTTTTTAAGCCTGCTTCTGCAGGGATACCCAGTTGATCGGCTTTAACCACCGAACCCACGTGCGCCATTTTCATTAAGGCCAGTTCTACAGTGAGGCGCTGGTTCTTGCTTCCTTTATAATTGATGTCGCATTGGTTGGCAATGTTGAGCCACGTGAGCAACAATGATGCTGAGCACATCTGGGCTTGCTGCGCATATTTTTTCTTAACGCTGTCGGGTACTTCCATTAGCTGAACCGTGCGCGCATCCTGCGATACCAGCAGGTTGCGGAAGTGCTCGCTTAAACCCACTATGAAATTATGACCATCAAAACCTTTGCGTAGAATCTCATCCAGAAAAACCAGTGGCTGTGTATGGTTCTGCGAAAGCAATGCATCCACTACCTGGAAGTAATAATCGTAATCGAGAATATGAAGGTTGGCGAGCGTAGATTTAAACGTAACGCCTTTTCCGCTGGCATACGTTACCATCAAATCGAAAATAGAAAGTGCATCGCGCAACGCACCATCCGCTTTCTGGCTGATCAGGTGCAACGCTTCGTCTTCAGCCGGAATACCTTCATGCTCGGCAATCTTTTTCAAGTGATTGGCGATGTCGCTGATTTGTATGCGGTTGAAATCAAAAATCTGGCAACGCGAAAGAATGGTAGGAATTACTTTATGCTTTTCGGTTGTGGCCAGGATGAAGATAGCGTAGGGTGGTGGCTCTTCCAGCGTCTTCAAAAAAGCGTTGAAGGCGGAGTTGGAAAGCATGTGCACCTCGTCTATAATGTAGACTTTAAACTTTCCGAACTGGGGTGGGTAGCGTACCTGGTCGATGAGGTTACGAATATCTTCCACCGAGTTGTTGGAAGCGGCATCGAGCTCGAAGATGTTGAGTGAATTGGTTTCCGATTTTTCCTCGAAGCTGTTGATGAGCCGGGCCACAATGCGGGCGCAGGTGGTTTTACCTACACCGCGCGGACCACAGAACAAAAGTGCCTGGGCCAGTTTGTTGTTGTCGATTGCATTTTTGAGCGTAGTAGTAATGTGCTCTTGCCCAACTACTTCGTCAAACCCCGTGGGGCGATATTTCCGTGCCGATACAACAAAATTCTCCATGCGAAGGTGCAAGATAGAATTCAATTGTCAATTGTCAATTATTCAATTATCAATTTGGGTGAAAGAAAAATTGAGGGCTGATGTCCTGAAGAAGGAAACTTTTTTAACCCTATATTTGTCTCCCCGTTTGCACATCGATCAATTGATTATTGATCATTAAAGAAAAGGGGCCGACCGGTTTTGACAGGATGTGTGAGGTCGTGCATAAGCATGCAGGCTCATGGGATGAGAGCCTTAAAAGATAGTCCCGAACCATACTTGGCGAGCCTAGCTACGCCATGGCTGCTTAATTATCCGATAGGGTAATTCGCCTCGTCCCGATAAGATCGGGAAAGCCATCATCGCTCAGTACTACCGTTTTGCAGGTGCTGGTTAGCGGTGTCGTTATGCAAAACTGCTTCGTGCCATGTTGCTAAGCACGATTAAGACACAGTAACTAAGGTGTTGTTTAGGATGTTGGTGTCCTTGCTACACTCGAAAATTAAAATCCAACTAAGCATGTAGAAGGTACGGGATTCATCTTCTCTGGACGAGAGTTCGATTCTCTCCGGCTCCACTTTTTCGAAAGCAAACAAAAAACTCAAAAGCCTCAGTCCGTATGGATTTGAGGTTTTTTGTTTAGCACCTACTACAAATCATTCAACTTTTAGCAATCCGTATAAGGCAAATTCGGTGCACTTTCTATCGATGAGATTTTGAGTGCACCGAATTTGAATTAAACTGTTTAAAGACGCTCAGGACATTGCAAATGAAGAAGCAGCAAAATATTTTACCAGAAGTCGGGTGCAGGACAGTCTTTTGCCATTGAAACCAACTTGTGGGACGCACCAACAAATCCTTCCAGGCGCTACAGGTTTAAGGGTTACCGGATATACATCTACTTTCTTTCAACTGATGCTGTCAAGAATTGCATGGATCGAGTAGACCTTCGCGTCAAGCAGGGAAGCGCTTTGTCCATCTTGAGGTTATTAAACAACGATATACTACCGGAGTAGCGCTGCTTAAGCATTACAAGGATTTTCCTGACGTACTTCTATTGATGGATAATTCAGATGGTTTTTTTTAAACTGAACCTAAATTGAACAAGGGCGTGGTTCAGGGGACAAACACCAGTTCCAAAAAATGGGTGAACGAGATTGTTGCTGGAACTACAATTAAAGAAGATATCCGCTCGAAAAAATCAATTGAAGAAGTTATGCGATTCTACAAGAAGGGCAGAAAAATTTAAGCCCTTCCAACTTTGGATTTCATTTCCAAACCATTGGCCTGACCTGTCACCGGTCTTCATCCCTAACGAAAGATTAAATTCTTCAGCCAGGGCGAATAGCCTGATGCTTTTTCAATGACCTTAGGTGAAGTCTAATCTATTTTCCTTCTCGTGTAGCCACGATAAATGATTCGCATTTCCTTCAAAATAAAAGCAGACCTGTTCACCTAGAGTGATTCAGTGTGCCGCCCAAGTGACGCTGGTCATGTTGTCAGAGTCACTGTCTTCAGCTGTTACGGACTCTTGCAGCCACCCACTATGCTTGTTTGCGCATTGCAAACGTGTGCAAAAATCATCACCGGAGTTTATTGGAAGTCTGAGGGGTACTGATCAGAGTAGATTCGTCGCCATAAATAACTGTATAAACAACACTTCAAAATACTATTAACTAACCTAATCCAATAAACTATGAGTAAATGCCACTTATCAATTTATGCCAGCATGCTACTGTTTTTTGTAGTGTGCCAGCATTCGGTCGCCTTCGGTGGAGGAGATCGAACAAGTATTAGTCCGCCTCTGCTTCAGCAACTAACCATTTCTGGTAAAGTAACCGATGAAACCGGTGCTACATTTCCAGGTGTCAACGTGGTTGTTAAAGGTACCACTACTGGTACCGCTACTTCGGCTGATGGAACTTACTCCCTCGATGTTTCTTCGGACGCAGTAACACTGATTTTTTCATTTGTTGGCTATGCACAAGAGGAAGTGGCCATTGGGGGTAGAACAACCATTAACATCGCGCTAACACCTGATGTGACATCCCTGAACGAAATAGTTGTCACTGCCCTCGGGGTTCAAAAGGAATCCAAGCGACTCGGTTATTCAGCAACAACTGTTCAACCAGATTACATGATTACCAATAGAACCACCAATATGATGGAGTCTCTGGAAGGTAAGGTTGCGGGATTAAATATTACGCCTCCGGCTGCAGGTGCTGGTTCTAGTACGCAGATCCGCTTGCGTGGACAAGCTGCATTTGCAGGTGGAAACAACTCACCTCTTTTTGTAGTTAACGGTCTGCCGCTGGATCAAGCAGCGGCAGGAGCAAATGGAAATGGTCAGGTAGAACAGCGCGATCGGGGCGATAATCTTCAGAACATTAACCCCGATGATATAGAAACTATGACTGTACTGAAAGGAGCCACGGCTGCTGCTATCTATGGTGCCAGAGCGGCTAATGGAGCGATTATTATCACCACTAAATCCGGATCTAAGAATCAAGGTATCGGGGTTGATTTTACGAGCAGTTATACAACTTCACATGCGCTGAATTTCATGGACGAAATCGTACAGACTGAATATGGCGCGGGACAAGCTGGAGTACGATTCGCAACCCAGGGAGCTGTTCAAGGTAATGGTCAGTGGGGTTGGGGTGAAAAACTGGATGGTGTACCCACAGTCAATTTTGATGGTGTAATGAGGCCCTATTCAGCTCATCCGTACCAGCTTTTTGACTTTTTACAAACCGGAACAAATTTCACCAATACTGTGGGATTATCTGGGGGTGGTACCAATGGAAGTTTCCGGGCGTCATTTTCAAACACGGATGCTACCGGTATTCAGCCTAGCAATGAGTATAAGAAGCGAATTTTTAACATTGGGATAAATCAGAATATTACGAGTAAACTTAAGTTGCAGTTGAACATAAACTATGCGAACGAGGAGAACATTAATCCTCCGCAAGTGGGTACACAAGGTGAAGGTGCTGTGAATTTCTTTAACCGGATGCCGATCAATACTCCTATAGAAGCGTACAGAGATAATGCCATTGATCCCAATTTGGGTCCCACTTTTGGGTCTGAATACAAGACGAATGGATTTTTAGGTACTATTAATAATCCGTACTACCAGTTGCAAAAGAAACAGTTCTTCCTAGATGAAAAAAATCGTCTTCTGGGAACAGCTACGTTACGGTATCAACTCACAGACTGGCTCTATGCACAAGGCAGATACAACTATGATCGTGGTACGAATTTTATGGAGTGGAATGTGTTGAATGGTGCAGGAGCCACTACAGTGCTAAACGCTGATGGCACATTCAGAGGACGGTATGATATTCGTCAGATTGAGTCAACCGATATAAATGCAGACTTCCTGATTGGTGGTAACAAAGACTTTGGAAAATTTTCAGTTGATGCAAGTTTTGGTGGAAATACGTGGAGGAGGAATAGCTCGACAAACCAGCAATACGCCAGAAACTTTGTTGTTCCGGATCTGTATTCAATCAAAAACGGAACTATTTTTGGTGTTACTGATCCGGATAATACGGGTTATCAGCCTTACTCTATTAGTGAAACCCGTATCAATTCTCTTTATGGATGGGCTGAGTTAGGATATAATGGATTACTCTACCTGAATGTTACAGGCAGAAAGGACTGGTTTTCTGTTTTGAATCCGGCTGATAACAGCAAGTTCTATCCATCGGTTTCCGGTAGTTTTATTTTCTCCGAATTGTTAGCGGATCAGGCCTGGCTCACCTATGGTAAGCTGAGATCCTCATGGGCTAGAGTTGGGAGTGTAAATGCCGTAAATCCTTATGAAGGTGTCTTGACGTATTCAATTAATCCTCCATTTAATGGACAAGTATTGGCAGGGATCAATGGAACAGGTGCGCCTAATCCATCGTTGATACCCTTCACCATAACTGAAAAAGAACTAGGTCTTGAGATGAGGATGTTTAATAATAAAGTTCTCCTGGATGTGGCCGTATTTGACAAAGTAACCACTGATCAGATATTGGATGTGTCTATCTCAAATGCCAGCGGATACAACACCACCAAGCAAAATAAAGCTTCCTTGAAAAACTCCGGAGTTGAGTTGTTGATTGAGGCTACACCTTTCGAGACAAATGATTTTAAATGGACAACGTCCTGGAATAATACCTATCTTAAAACAGAAGTCCTTGACGTAGGCAATGAAAGCGGAACGATACTGTTAATATACTTTAATGGTACCACGGCTCCGGCAAACGGCAACGAGTTTCTCGGAGAATTACGATACACCGAAGGCCTGGCGATGAATCAACTGTATACCAGAACCTACCTGCGAAATGAGGAGGGAGAAATTCTGGTTACACCGACAGGACGTTTACGTGCATCAACCGGAGGGCCAATAAACACGGGCTATTTCCCGATTGGAAGTTCCATTCCAAAGTATACCGGTGGCTGGACAAACACATTCTCGTATAAGAATCTGATCCTCGGGGTATTTATCGATTACAAATTTGGAGGAATGGTTATGTCATCAACGCTTTTAAACATGACAAGACAGGGACACTCCAAAATGTCATTAGGAGGTCGTGAAGGCGGATTGATAATTGATGGTGTTTATGATAATGGCGAACCTAACACCAGTGTAATTCCCGTGGCAAGTCTGCAAGGCCACTACTCGGATTACAGAAACCTTCAAATCGGAGATCCTTTTGTATTTAAGTCCGATTTTGTCAAGCTGAGAACCATTTCATTATCGTATAATTTTAGTAGTGCAATAAAAAAGGTTGAAAAACTGAATTTTGTTAAAGGATTAACCTTGTCTGCAGCTTGCCGTAATGTGGCTATTCTGTATAAGGATCTTCCAGGTCTTGACCCTGAATCCGTCCAGTCTTCTGGTGATTTCAGAGCCGGTTATGAAGGTTCAGCACTGCCGACTACCCGTAGTTATAACCTTACCTTAAATGTTAAATTCTAATTAGTTATGAAAGCGATAAAACACTATAAATATTCTCTACTTATATGTTCTGTCCTCTTCTTTTCAGGAGGTTGTGATAAGGACTTTGAGGAAATAAATACCAATCCGTATGCCGTAGTGAAAATTGATCCTGCTTTGCTTTTTGCGGGAGCACAGCGTTCTCATGTGGGAACCTGGGCAGCAGAACATACCATTGTTCAGCAGTTTGTAATTCCATCCAACCAGGGGGCTACCCTTGGGTTTAGTCTTAATGCCGACATCGATGGCAACAGCAATCCTAAATGGGATCAATCCTATGGAGGAGCGGTCAGAAGTTTAGTTCAGGCCTTGGAACTCATTGGTGAAGATCCAGCCCGTAACAACCTGCGCAACATGATCCGGATTTGGAAGGCACAAGTATTCATGGGTCTGGTAGATGCATATGGAAGAGTACCTTACCTGGATGCCGGAAGGGCGGTTACCGATCTTATATATTATCCTGAATATGTCGATGGTGCAGTTATATATGATGATCTGTACACTGAAATCACTGAGGCTCTAGCCGAATTAGACCCCGCTGGAGATTTTGTTTCGGCTGACATCTTTTATGGATTTAATGCTGAAAATTCAACGTCTACTTCGGCCGATCAGGTTGTGAAATGGAAGAAATTAGGCAACTCCTTATTGTTAAGACTGGGAATGCGTTATTCCAAAGTTAATCCTTCAAAAGGTTCCGCAATTGTGGCTGAGGCTTTTGCTGGTGGAGTAATGACCTCAAATGCTGACAATGCATATATTAAATACGATGGATCGAAGTATGTACTCGCGGAGAACAATAACCTGCGTAATTTTTCTGCTCAGAATTATGCCGCTGAACCCTTTGTTGAACAGTTGAAAGCAACCAACGATCCGCGCGGTAAATATATTTTGGCAGCGTACGCGGATCCGGGGGCGGTTGCTACGTCTCCTGCGGATACCGTTTTAGCTAACCAGTTTGGAGTTCCGATAGGTGTGATCGATACCGAGATCACAGCCGAGGGCAGCCCATACAGAGGCAAACGTGGAACCGGACTTAACTATTCGCAGATGAACGGCTCGGCTATTGCATCTCCTGCTGCTCCTGAATTCTATGTGACATACGCACAAACTTCCTTATTGCTGGCAGAAGCCAGACAACGGGGATGGATTACTACAGGGTCTGCGCAGACGTATTACGAAGAGGCAATTCGTGCTGACATGGAGAACTATGATCTCTATCCGGGAACTATAGCCATTACCCCTTCAGAAATGAACACCTACCTATCTGATCCCCTGGTTGATTTCAGCCTGGCCACTACCGATGAAGAGATATTTGAATTGATCAATACACAATACTGGGTTGTGAACATCAGAAATGGAACTGAGGCGTTTGCCAACTTCAGAAGAAGCGGATATCCTGCACTAGAACCGAATCTCTATAATGACGACCTGAATGGTGGATTTGTGAGAAGGTTATCTTATCCTGATCGTGAAGCTTCTGTAAATACAGAAAATTACTTGGCAGCATCGGAAGCCTTAGGTGGCGACAATTTGCTATCCAGGGTATTCTGGGATGTTCCATAAGTAGTCTTGATTAGTTACTAGCAGACCAATAGTAAGAAGAAGGCAACCGACTGGATAGGTTGCCTTTTTTACCCTTCATTTTAAATTTCTCACTGAGTGAATCGCTTTTTGTGTTCCTCTACGCTGGGAACCAAATTCTTACGCTTGCTGAAGTTCAAGATTAAATTCTAAAGTTGAAGAATTAACTGAATCTTTAAATCATGAAAGGACCAATTACTTTTTTTGTAGGAATAGTATGTTTCTTGGCTTGTCAGGTTCCGATGACGATGAAGGCTGATTACAACCGATCCACAAATAATTTGAACGGGAACTGTAAGTAACCTATAAAACAATTAACATTTTACCTCACGGTCTCCTGAATGCCAAGATTTTATTCTACAATCTTCATAGTACTAGCCGGACTTAGTCTGGGTGGATACATTCTGTCTACAATGCAGGAGGCACATCATATCGCAGGTTGGGTACTCATGGTATTTTTTGTTTTTGTTGCTCTGGCTTTTCGCCAGTATGAGTGGCTTAAGGGTTATGCCTTTACCATTACCATTTTTGCAGCGGTGAGTTTGGCCATGTATTACCCGCAATATTTTGTTTATGCCGGCAATTTTAAACTCTCCAAGTTAATCGTACCACTTATGCAAATATTGATGTTTGGTATGGGCACAGCGTTAAGTGTTCAGGATTTTGCCCGTGTATTGAAAATGCCAAAAGGTGTGGCGGTTGGTATTATCTGTCAATATACCATCATGCCTTTCGTTGGATTCGGGATTACAAAACTGTTTTCCTTTCCACCTGAAATTGCTGCCGGTATTATTCTTATTGGTAGTTGTCCCAGTGGCTTGGCATCAAACGTTATGTCGTACCTTGCGAAAGCTAATTTGGCGCTTTCCGTTACGCTCACTGCCATTGTAACACTGCTGGCCCCCTTAACAACACCTTTATTTATGAAGTTATTGGCGGGACAATATGTATCCATCAATTTCTGGTCGATGGTATGGGATATCATACAGATTATCATTTTACCCATTAGTGCCGGAATTGTCTTTAATTATTTTGTTAAAGGAAAATTTAAAGTGTTGGATAGTATTATGCCGGTAATCTCGATGCTTTCCATTGCCCTGATCATTACACTCATTACCGCTGCCGGAAGAAATGATTTGATGGTAGTCGGTCCGCTTCTTATTCTGGCGGCATTACTCCACAATATGAGTGGCTACTTTCTGGGCTATTGGTCTTCGCGGTTGGTCCGCATGCCTGAGCAGGATTGCCGTACCGTTGCGTTGGAAGTAGGCTTACAAAATGGAGGACTTGCTTCCAGTCTGGCATTATCGATGGGTAAACTTGCCACGGTAGGATTGGCTTCTGCGGTGTTCTCCCCAATCATGAATATTACAGGTTCTTCGCTGGCGCTCTGGTGGCGTTCGCATGAGCCAACGTCAAAAAAGTAGTCGCTATTTTTTTAATTAATGGAAGTATGAAAAATATACAAAGACTGATTGCTATAGTATGTGTGTTGTTGGGTATGCATTCATTGCAAGCCCAGCAAATATCCAAGGAGGAATTGATTTTTCTAACTCCGCTTTGGAAGGGAGAACGGTTTGCGGATGGCAGGCCAAAAGTCTCGGATAATATTCTTCGAAGAATGAAGTCGGTTAGTATTGAGGAGGCTTGGGCCACCATGAAAAATGCTGGATATGCCTATCAAATTGCAGAGGGATGGCAGACCATAAATCCAGACAGTGTACTGGTGGGGCGCGCTGTGACGGCTATTTTTATGCCGGGCCGTCCGGATATGTGGAAAGCTATTGATTCGCTGGGAAGGAAGCAGGGAAAGAGAGGCCAAAATACCTGGCCGGTAGATTTATTGGTGAAGGGAGATGTGTATGTAGCCAATCAATTTGGTGCCAAATTGAACGGCCCCACTATTGGAGATAATGTGGGCAATGCCATCTACGCAAAAACAGGTAATGGTATTGTCTATGATGGTGCGATACGAGACCTGGAAGGCCTGAAAGAAATCGGGGGATTTACTTCCTTCTTTACCAGCTACGATCCATCGTTTCACAATCCGGGTAAGGATATAAATACGATGATCATAGGAATCAATAAGCCCACACTTATTCGAACAGTAACGGTAATGCCAGGCGATGTTGTGTTGGGTAAATTGGGCTTGGTTGTATTCGTTCCACCTCACCTGGCTGAGCGCGTTGTCAAGACATCTGAAATTGTACGACTACGCGACTTATTCGGCCATGAACGGATACGCGAAGGAAAGTACACGGCCGGGCAGATTGATACCCGCTGGTCGGATGAAATCGAGAAGGACTTTTCGAAATGGTTAAACGATCATATCTTAGAATTGCCGGTAGGCAAAGAGCAAATTCAGGAATACCTGAAAGAAAGAACCTGGTAAACAAATCTCATTAATCTTTAAAAACGAAAATACTATGTCAACCTCCAGAAGATCATTCCTTACAAAGACTGCCTTGGCCGCTGCGTTTGCAACGCCACTGACTTCGTTTGGAAAAGGATATGTAGAAGCCATCGATCGGAATCCCAAACGCTCGGCACCATCCGATTTAAAAATAACAGAAGTTAAGTGTGGATTCATCCGTCAAGGAAACGGATTGTTTGTAAAAATTAATACTAACCAGGGGATCTACGGATGCGGTGAAGGGGTGGATGCAGTAGCGGGGAGTTACCATCTGGTACAACGCATGGGAAGATTTTTGAAAGACCAAAGTCCACTCAACGTGAATCGGTTATTTGAACAATTGAGAAAGGGAGCCGTGTTTGGTGGTGGACAATCCGGAATGTACATCGCGGTTTTGAGTGCTGTTGAAACGGCACTTTGGGACCTGGCCGGTAAGGCATTGAATGTTCCGGTGTATCAATTGTTGGGTGGAAAATTCCGTGATCGAGTACGCGTGTATATGGACACTGCATTGTATCAAAACCAGTTGCCAAAGCCTGAAGATTTTGCAAAGGCAGCAAAAGAAGCTGTATCAATGGGCTTTAACGCTGTAAAATTTGATCTGGACCAGGGCAACGATCCAAACAAGTATGATCGCTGGAATTGGACTGCAAGTCCCGCAGAAGTTCAGCGCATGTACGATCAGATGGCAGCCGCCAGGCAGGCCGTTGGCCCTAAAATAGATATATGTGCAGACATGCACGGAAGATATGACCTACCAACAGGTCTGCGTGCTGCGAAAGTTCTGGAACCTCTTAACCTGATGTGGCTGGAAGAGCCTATTCCTGCGGAGAATGCAGAAGCTTATGCTGAGATCGCGAAATCCACCAGCACCCCGATTTGTGCCGGTGAAAATCATTACCTCGCGCATGGATTCAGACCGCTACTGGAAAAAGGAGCGGTGGATATTATTATGCCCGACTTGCAGAAAGCTGGTGGGTTAGGGGAGGGGCAACGTATCGCCAACCTTGCCAATCTTTATTATGTTCCTTTTGCACCACACATGGTGGCTTCTTATCTGGGGGCTATGGCGTGCGCTCATGTGTGTGCTTCGGTTCCTAACTTCATGATCATGGAGTGGCAAATCTATTTTCATAAGGATCCTATGTTTAAGGAAATCGTGAAGTTTGATGGAGCGGAATTTACAAAGGATGGATTCATCGCGGTGTCTGACAAACCCGGTATAGGCGTTGATATCAATGAAGAAGGTATGAAGAAGTATGCCACCCCGGGTGTTCCTTTCTTTGAATAGCAAGTGCTCGATAGTTAACGCTCGGGAGATTGGAGGAGATCGTAGAACATTAGCGGAAGGATCATTAAGATGTTGAACAGGAAACCTGATGAGCTTCACCTATTTGGTACATCAAGCGAGGAGGCCTTTGTTACTTTACACCACCTGATCGAGCAATAATACACCGACTAGCCCAATGATGGATACCAATGATTCCATCATGGTCCATGAGCGAAAAGTGTCCTTCATATTTAATCCAAAGTATTCTTTGAACAACCAGAAGGCCGTGTCATTTACATGCGAACAAAAAAGACTTCCTGCACCAATGGACAACACGAGCAAGTTAGGATCAACGTGCGTCTGCGATGCCAGGGGTGCAATAATTCCTGCAGCCGTTAAGCCCGCAATAGTAGCGGAGCCCAGGGCCAATCGTAAAATTGCTGTAACGATCCACGCCAGCAGAAGCGGTTGTAAATTCCATTGAGCCAATACACTTGCAATTTCAGTGCTCACGCCACTATCAACAAAAATCTGTTTTAAAATGCCTGCGCTGCCGATAATCAGAAGTATCATGGCAATGTCTTTTACAGCCTCACTGTAAACCACCATTATCTCCGATAACTTTTTTCCCATTTGAATACCCAACGTGTAGGTCGCGATAACAACGGTAAGCGACATAGCTATATTAGGTTCTCCAATAAAGGCTAAAATACTTTTTATGATTTGATACTCGCTGAAAACTTTGGAGAGCAAGGTGGTGAAGGCGATGATCAATACGGGTAACAATGACGAAATCAGACTATTCGCAATGCCGGGTAAGTGTTCTTCCGATTTTTGAGGCGGAAAATTCATGATCTGATTCGATGAAGAAATCTTTTTCAATGTCCGGGAGAAAAGCGGACCTGCGATGATGATGGCCGGTATCGCAACGATGATTCCGTATCCAAACGTAGTAGCCATATCGGCCTTGAACAACATCACCAACGCAATAGGCGATGGATGAGGGGGCAGAAAACCATGCATCACGGAAAGTGATGCCAGCATGGGTAGCCCGATGTAAACCAGGGGAAGTTTATACTGATAGGCCACCGAAAAGATTATAGGTACCAACAACACAAACCCAACATTATAATAGAGCGGAATGCCTACCACAAATCCTGTTAATGTCATGGCCCATACCAGGTATCGCTCACCAAAAACATTTTGCATCACGCTGGCTATTCGCTGTGCTGCACCACTGTCGGCTACCAACTTGCCTAACATGGCGCCCAGCACAATAACAATCACAAGCGAACCCAGTGTATCGCCAATACCTTTATTCACTGATTGGGAAATACCATCAAGGGGAATTCCCAGTAAGAGGGCCGCTAACGTACCCACTAGAAGAAAAGCAAGAAACGGATTTACTTTTGCCCACGTGATCAGTAAAACCAGGCAGGCAATACAGACTCCCAGTATAATAAATGTCATGAAGTATAATTATTAGTGAGAGTCGCGCGTAACTTGTGCCCCGGATTTTCCAACAAGGAAATCCAGATCGGCCCCCTTATCCGCTTGCTGCACGTGCTTCACATACAGATTTACATAACCCCGTTTGGCAACCAGCTCAGGTTGTTTCCAGTTCTTTCTTCGTTTCGCCAGTTCATCATCGGAAACATGGAGGTGAATTCGTTTGGCTTCAACATCGAGTTCAATCAAATCGCCATTTTGTACCAATCCTAAATTTCCGCCTATCGCAGACTCCGGTGAAACGTGTAGTACTACGGTGCCGTAAGCCGTGCCACTCATTCTTCCATCGGAAATACGAACCATATCGGTTACGCCTTTATCGAGAAGTTTTTTAGGCAAGGTCATGTTGCCGACTTCGGGCATTCCCGGGTATCCTACCGGACCAACACACTTCAATACCATCACGCAGTTTTCATCAATGTCGAGGTTAGGATCGTCAACACGATTGTGGTAGTCTTCAATATCTTCGAAAACCACCGCCCGACCTTTATGCTTCATCAAAGCCGGTGTGGCAGCCGAAGGTTTTATCACAGCACCATTTTCGGCTAGATTACCTTTCAACACAACGATACCGGCTTCTTTAATTATTGGATTTTGATACGGTGCAATTACTTCCTTGTTGTAGCAAACAGCTTTGCCTTCAATATTTTGTTTGTGAGTCTTGCCGCTTACGGTAAGCGCATCCATGTGAAGAACGGACTGAAGTTCTTTTATAATGACCGGTAAACCACCCGCATAGTAAAAGTCTTCCATTAAAAATTTACCGGAAGGCATCAGGTTGAGCAGCAACGGAATTTTACTTCCTACTTTATCGAAGTCATCGAGGTTTACCTCCACACCAACACGACCGGCAATGGCGGTAAGGTGAATGAGAAAATTAGATGATCCACCCACCGCTGCGTTTACCTTGATTGCATTTTCAAAAGCCTTGCGTGTAAGTATCTTTGAAATTTTCAAATCTTCTTTTACCATCTCCACAATTCTTCTGCCCGACAATTGCGCGAGAACTTTTTTGCGCGAATCGACAGCAGGAATGGCGGCTGCTCCAGACAACGTCATTCCCAGAGACTCCACCATACACGCCATGGTAGAGGCTGTGCCCATCGTCATGCAATGACCGGGACTGCGCGACATGCAACTCTCGGCATTGGAGTACTCATCGTAGGTAATTTTTCCAGTCTTCAAATCATCGGTGAATTTCCAGACGGAAGTTCCCGAACCAATATCTTTACCCTGGTACTTTCCATTTAACATCGGACCTCCTGGTACTACAATAGTCGGAAGATCAACACTCGCAGCACCCATCAATGTAGAAGGTGTTGTCTTGTCACAACCGGTCAGCAACACAACGCCATCAATCGGATTACCGCGAATGGATTCTTCGGCATCCATACTCGCCAGATTTCGAAAGAGCATCGCGGTAGGCTTCAACAAAGTTTCACCCAACGACATGATGGGAAATTCCAGAGGAAATCCCCCCGCTTCATACACACCTCGTTTTACCCACTCGGCAATTTCACGCAAGTGTGCATTGCACGGTGTGAGTTCAGACCATGTATTGCAAATGCCAATCACGGGGCGGCCGTCAAAAAGATCTTCGGGGAAACCCTGATTCTTCATCCAGCTTCGGTAGATGAAACCCATTTTATCTTTTTTACCAAACCATTCGGAACTTCTGTAAGCCATCTCCTTGATAATTTTATGTTGTTAATCACTACCGGTAACGAGCAACGTGTAACTGGTACCTAGTTTTATTTCACTGTTTCTTTCGTACGTTCTCCATTCACCAGCCGCCAGATGTTCAGCGGATTTTCATTTTTCAATTCTTCGGGTAAAAAAGCTTGTGGTAATCCCTGGTAACATACGGCCCGTGTAAATCTGAAAATCGCTGCGGTACCTACGGAGGTACTTCGTCCATCGGTAGTAGCCGGGTAAGGACCACCATGAACCATGGCATGACAAACTTCAACACCGGTTGGAAATCCATTGATGACGATGCGCCCTACTTTCTGCTCCAGGATATCCAGCAAATCTTTATAGGTAATCAAATCCTCTTCCGTTCCATGCACCGTTGCCGTAAGATGCCCGGACAGATTTCTGGCTGTGGCCAGCATTTCATTTTTTGATTTCATCTCTACAACCAAACTGGTGGGACCAAAAATTTCTTCGGCCAGTTCAGCGTGTGTTTCCAATACAGAACCTGTTGTTTTGAATAGTATTGGATTGGCACGATTCGCACCATCACCTGCAACACCATTGGCCAGCACTTCAATTTCTCCAAGCGTGGTGTGATGCTTGATGCCTTCGTTATACGATTTAAAGATTGTCTCGGTAAGCATAGCGCCACCAGCGGTTTTTTCAAATTCACCTTTCAGTTGGTTGGTAAATTCCTGAGCGCCTTCTCTATTCTCGTACATCAGCAAACCAGGATTGGTACAAAACTGTCCGACACCCAGGGTTACCGAAGCCGAAAACCCTTGTGCAATTTTTTCTTTATTCAACTTCATGGCTCCCGGCAGAATGAACACAGGATTGGTACTCCCCATCTCGGCATACACCGGGATTGGTACATCGCGTTTCACCGCGGCATCGAAGAGCGATTTTCCTGCTTTGAACGATCCGGTTAATCCAACGGCCTTAATGTGTGGATGCTTCACCAACAACACGCCTATCACGGAACCATCCCCATGCAACATCGAGAATACACCATCGGGCATTCCGGTTTTCATCGCAGCATTTTGAATCGCTTTTCCAACAAGTTCGCCAGTTGCCGGATGTGCCGAATGCACCTTTACAATGACCGGACAACCTGCGGCCAATGCAGAGGCGGTGTCTCCACCGGCTACAGAAAAGGCGAGCGGAAAATTACTGGCGCCAAAAACTACCACAGGTCCAAGACCAACATGCATGTACCGAATGTCTGGCTTTGGTAATGGTGCGCGAGATGGATCAGCCGTTTCAATGCGTGCATCTAACCACGAACCTTCACGAAGCATGTTGGCAAACATCAGTAACTGATTGACCGTGCGGCCTCGCTCTCCTTCTATTCTTGCTTTAGGTAAAGCTGTTTCAGAACAACAAATATCAATAAGCTGATCACCCAGATTCTTAATTTCTTCGGCAATTGCTTCCAGAAAAACTGCTTTCTCTTTTCCTGATTTCTTTCGATAAACCTGAAAGGCAGCCGCAGCCTTTTCGCAGGCCATCATCGCCTCGATTTCGGTGGCTTTATAAAATTTATATTCCTGCTTAATGCCTAAGGCGGGGTTAACAGAATGAAAAATTTCCTTTCCTTCTGCGATCTGTTCGAACCCAATAAGTTGCTTTCCTTCAATGATCATGGTTACTATGCTACGGTGTTTTCAAGTGTACCAATATGCTCGATGGATATCCGAACGACATCACCGGATTGTAAGGTGAAGCTATCCGGAGGAACAATGCCTGTGCCCGTCATCAGATAGGTGCCATGAGGAAAGCTTACTTCACGGAATAAATATTCCACCAGCTCTGTATGTTTCCGTTTCATTCTGTTGATGGATATCTCATTCGAGAACATGACTTCACCTTTGCGTTGAATAACAATGTTGATCATGCTGTCTGGATGGATGGGTGTTTCCGGAACATACAGGCATGGACCAATGGCTGTAGACCCATCGTACGATTTTGCTTGTGGAAGATAAAGAGGGTTCTCTCCCTCAATGTCGCGTGAAGACATATCGTTACCGATTGTGTATCCCTCGATACTTCCAGTAGAACAAATGAATAGCGTTAGTTCAGGCTCCGGTACATTCCACGTTGAATCTTTTCGGATGCGAACTTTATCGCCTGAACCTACCACGCGATATGAAGGCGACTTAAAAAACAATTCTGGTCTGGCGGCTTCATAAACCCGGGCATAAAAATCTCCACCACCTGCATCTTTCGATTCTTCCATGCGCGCTTCACGACTCCGGAGGTAGGTAACACCCGAAGCCCACACTTCCTGATTTCCAAGCGGTGCCAGTAAATTTGATTTGATTGCGCTTGCTAAAGATGAATCCGATTTCAGGTTTTTTATTTCCTGTACGAGGGAGCTGTGGAGATTCGGCCGGTTAACAAGCGTATCCCAATTCGATTCTTTGGATAAGTAATAACTGCCTTGATGTTCAATGACTATTTTTTTATCGGTTTTATAAATTTTCATTTAGGGTATGTTAAAATATGGTTATCTAAGTTATAGCTGCACTTTGTTACAGTAGTCACACCCAGCCGCTCCATAGCAGTTACATCATTGATCATTCGACTGATTTGTCTGTGAGTTTCATTTCGTAGCACGAGGTTGGTTACCTTAGCTTCAGGAGGTAACAAAGTACCCAACAAAAATGGAAATGCAGTCTTTTTGTTATTCACAGAGCAGGCCTCGGTCAGAAACCACACGAGCTGAACGAGGGTCAGGGATTTCACTCCATCAATTGCGGAATCGTATATTCTTGTCATGAAGGTCGGATCAAGCCAGTAGGTATTGGGATTAATACCTTTGGAAGGGTTGAAAATACCATCTTTGATAATCTTTGACTTCCAATAATCCTCGGTGTAGATTTTTATACATAGCTGTTCAACAAGACTCTTCTTGTATCGATAGTTTGCAGCGCTTTTAGAATGTTCTAATGGCATCTTGATTTTTCAATTGTTTTTTTCAGATTTGTTAGGTTGATTGTGAGGGGAATATTTTGCGATTACAAAACTTGACATCACCCTTTTGCTACTGCATTCATGAATCAATTTTTCCTGCAGCATACGCAATCAAAAGAACTTGAAGGCTTCCCGCATATTCTTGAACTCTCTATTCGAAAGTACACCAGTATTCAACTTGGTTCGTTTTGTAACTCTGTGAGCGATGCCATTCGTATTTATTACATATTGGATGGAAAATTCGACTGGGTGATCAATGATCGCAGTTATATACTTTATCCTGGCGACCTTGCCATTGTACTTCCAGGGCAGTCATTACGAGGCGCTCGCGATTTTATGGATATAGGTACCCTCTCATGGATTCACATTAAAGTAGAGAAATTTGATAAGCCTAAGAAATTGGTGTTGGGCAATTGGAGTGGTTTGCCCGAGACCGAGAGTAACACCATTGGGACTATACTCCAATTGAATAGCACAAATGTGTTGGTTAATCTCAAAGATGCACTTGGGCTCATTCAATCCATTCGGGAAGAGTTGGTGCATCAACAGATTGGGTATGGAACACGCATTAATCATCTCATTGACGAGATGCTGATCTTCATTGTCCGTCAATCCACCCATCAATCCAACATGCGCAGAGATTTTCCCCAAACCTTTATGAAACTTGAACAGACTCTTCGGCAAAGTCTGTCGCATCCGTGGACGGTGGAAGAAATGGCTGCACTGGTAGGACTTGGTACTACGGCTTTTTCTGAGCGGGTGAAGGGCTACACCGGATTCTCCCCGCTGAATTATCTGATCAATATCCGTATTTCGGAAGCGGTTAAATTGCTCAGGCAACAGGACAACAACGTAACCGACATAGCCCTGGAAACGGGGTTTTACTCGTCACAGCATTTTTCAACCACATTCAAAAAACTCACGGGGTATACTCCTGGAGAATTCAGAAAAAGAAACAATCAGAACAATAATGATCGTTAATCATGGAAAGTATCATCACAATTGAATTGGGAACGAACGCAGTACGCGTCTTTGCCTTTGATATGCACGGTAATGTGATCGGTTCGCGAAAGGGTTCTTATCCTACCTTTCACAGTGAGCCCGATTACAGCGAGCAAGATCCTGAACAGATTTTTATAACCATGTTATATGTGTTGAAGAATCTGCTCACCGAGGAGATTCATCCTAAAAAATACCAGATACAGGCCATCTGTTTCACGGCATCAATGCATAGTCTGTTGGCGATTGATAGCCAAGGTGTGCCGTTGGGGAATATGATTACTTGGGCGGATAACCGGGGAAAACGGGAAGCGCAGGAACTCAAGAGGTCTACCCTGGGAGAAGTATTGTATCATGCCACGGGAACTCCGCTTCATCCAATGTCGCCATTGGTAAAAATTGCCTGGCTTAATCGGAATGACAAGTCCAGGTTTATGCGTACCTCCAAATTTCTTTCGTTGAAAAGTTACATACTTCACCAACTTACTGGCGAGTATGTTATTGATTACAGTCTGGCTTCTGCTACTGGACTTTTCAACATTCATACCCTGACCTGGGAATCTAAAGCACTTGATTTTGTTGGTATTACTACCAACAGACTCCCTGATCTTGTTTCGGTTTTCAATACACCGGGTAAACTTCGGAGAGAATATCAAACATCGCTTGGTGTATCTGCCAGTACCCGAATAATGATTGGATCGAGTGATGGTTGCATGGCCACATTGGGCGCTGGAGTTTGGAACGAAGAAAAAGCAACCATAACGATAGAAGACAGTGGCGCTGTTAGGGTAGTAGGGAAGCAAGTGCTTCGCGATGAGAAGCAACGGTTCTTCAATTACCTGCTTACCGAAAATTATTACGTGTCTGGCGGACCAACTAATAACGGTGGTGTAGTATTCGAATGGTTTACCAAACAGTTTGGAGACTTTTCAGGGTTGTTTGATATTGAGCGTACCATGGAAAGCCTGATACGCGAAGCATCCAATGTTAGTACCGGTTCTGATGGTTTGTTGTTTCTTCCTTACCTGTTGGGCGAGCGAGCACCATTATGGAACGCTAATGCCCGTGGTTCTTATTTCGGACTTAATATCAAACATGAAAGAAAACACTTTATTCGAGCTACCATTGAGGGTATCCTATATGAAATTTACAGCATCGGAAAAATGCTGGAAGAATACAGAACGATTAACAGCCTTTCCTTAAACGGAAGTTTTGCAACCATTCCCTTCTGTGCACAACTTATTGCCGATATATTTAACAAACCTGTCAGCACCGTGTCAAAAGTTAATACTGCAGGGCATGGCGCTTTTTTGCTGTGTGCTACGGATATGGGGGTTTATGCTAATCTTGAGGAAGCGGCAAAGAGTGTTGTGATTCAGGAAACGATCACTCCGCAGAAACACAATCACGCAGTTTACAACCGTTACTTCCAGATTTTTGAGCGGCTGTCCCTAAAGCTGAAAGACGAGTTCGAAGACCTTACCAATCTTCAGCATATTGAATAGATTGTCGTGTTGCCCGTTTGGTGGCCCCCAATCACAAGAGTCAAACACTCTCAGTAATGACTGTGAACTTCATCGGCAATCATGGCTTATTGAATTGGCTAGCTCAAACGATATTGGTAAACCGCTAATTTTAGGTTCCTTTTCCCTTGTTTTTTTAGATGAAAGAACGATTGTTTCAAAGTTGAAAAGGAATGTTAAATTCCTTAAAGTCCAGATAGGCATAAATACATCACTTTAGTAGATTAATTTGGATATCCTCATTCATGCGAAGTGGTGAACGTAAGTCTGGCATGTGTTGGGAATGAAGCACTTCAGTAAACTTGATTCTTGTGTTGTCGATTTTATTGTGACTCCAAAGGTCCTTTAGACCGGTTTTGAGACCCACTGCCATAGAAATCTGTCATCAAGGGCGAAATCAAATTTTTCAAACTCGGGCGAGAGTCGAATCCTGAAGACTTTTAGTAATTGATACATATCACTTAAAAAGTAGAGAAACATAATGCAATTTAAAACTGTCTGTTTGGCCTTGTTGATAATGTGCTGCTTAACATCTTTTGTTTCTGCGCAATCCATAAGCTTAATCAATCCAATCCTCACCGGCTTCTATCCAGATCCCAGTGTGGTGAAGGTGGGTGCAGATTATTACCTCATCAACTCAACGTTCGCTTACTTTCCCGGACTTCCGGTTTTCCATTCGAAGGATTTAAAGAACTGGAAGCAAGTGGGCAACGTCATCAGCCGGCCCTCACAAATGAACTTCATGGGCCATCGGATGACGCGCGGATTGTTTGCACCTGCCATCAGTTACAACAATGGTCTGTACTATGCGGTGTGTACGCTGATTGATAAGGGTGGAAATTTTGTAGTAACGGCAAAAGATCCAGCCGGGCCGTGGAGTGATCCTACCTTTATTCCTGAAGTAAGAGGAATTGATCCATCCATCTACTTTGATAATGATAGAGCCTACATTGTATATAATAGTGATCCACCGGAAAATAAGTCGCTGTATTCCGGGCACAGAACCATCAGAATGTATGAGTTCGATCCGGCAAAACTCAAAGTGGTTGGTGAAGAAAAAATACTGGTGAATGGTGGTGTTGATATTTCGAAGAAGCCGGTGTGGATTGAAGGTCCCCATTTTCTGAAGAAAGATGGCTGGTATTATTTATATGCTGCAGAAGGCGGAACATCGGTCAATCATTCTGAAGTTGTTTTACGAAGTAAAGATATCTGGGGCCCGTTTGTTCCCTACGAACATAACCCGATACTCACACAACGACATCTGGCAGCCGATCGCAAAGATCCGATCACATCCACCGGGCATGCGCAGTTTGTTGAAGGACCCGATGGAAAAACCTACGCGATTTTTTTGGCGGTAAGACCATATCGGGATAATTACTACAATACAGGTCGCGAGACTTTTGTAGCGCCTGTGGAATGGAAAGATGGCTGGCCAATTGTTGATCCGGATCATCAGGAAGTGCAATACACATACAAGGCAGATTATAAAGAGATAAAATTTAAAGATGCCCGTCCGCAAAGTGGGAATTTTCAATACACCTTAACCTTCGAAAAAGAACTTGATCCTGCGCTGCTTTTTCTGAGATCGGTTGATAGCAGTTCATTCAGCCTTAGTAAAGCAAAAGGGTTGACCATGAACCTCAAACCAGAAACCATCATGGAGTTAGGCAATCCTTCTTTCATCGGTAAACGTCAGCAGCATTTGTATTGCACCGCAGAAACAGCAATCACCTTTACGGCCAAATCAGAAAAAGAAAAAGCAGGACTTGTCATTTTTCAGGATGAGAAACATTTCTACTACCTGTGTACTTCTGTTGATCAGGGCAAAGCAGTGGTGCAACTCTATAAAAGTACTGACGATAGCAAGACCATGGAGTTGATGACGCAGGCTGCAACAACTACCGATAAGGTTCTGTTGCGCATAACGGCAGAGGGTGAGCAATACAGTTTCTCCTATTCCGACAAGCCGAACAATTGGATTCTTCTGAAAGACAAAGTTGATGGTACGTTCTTAAGCACGCAGGTAGCGAACAGCTTTATTGGTTGTGTTTTCGGTATGTATGCAACATCCTCTGGAGAGCCCACTTCGAACAAGGCTTCATTCCAGTATTTGAAATATGCGGGTAACGATCCGATGTTTAAATAGACACTTAACAAGTAGAAATAATTGCAAACGAGAAGTATAGTGAACATAGAAATTAAAAGGTTATGGATGAACCGTGCGCTTAAAGCCAGTTTGATCGCGGCCTTGTGCATGGTTGCCATGATCTATTCCGTTCATGCTCAGAAAAAAGAATCGTCTGCGGTATCAAAAAAAATTAGTCCAGACTTATTCGGACTTTTTTTTGAAGACATTAATTATTCCGCGGATGGTGGATTGTATGCCGAGCTTGTACAAAATCGTTCCTTTGAATACAACCCCGCTGAACGAAGAGAGTGGCATCCGCTTTCGTACTGGGAGTATATCACACCCGGATTTTCTTACGGCAAAATAAGTGTAGAAACTACCAAGCCTGTTCATCCCAACAATCCACACTACATAAATCTGAATATTGAATTTGTAGGTAACTATCCAGAGTTCAAAGGCGTGGCAGGTGTTGGAATAAAAAATAGTGGCTTTGATTTCATGCCCGTCAGAGTTGGCGAAAAATATAATTTTTCCATGTATGCCCAGCAACGCAGCGAAGAACCGGTTTCGTTGATCATTAGTTTACAAACACCTAAAGGCGTTGTGTTGGCAGAAGAAAAGCTGTCAACCAATTCCACCGATTGGAAAAAGTATGCTACCGGTTTAACAGCAACAGCTAGCAGTGACAGTGCCTCCTTGGTGATACTGGCCGTCACAAAAGGTAAACTCGCGATGGATGTGATTTCACTTTTTCCGGAAAAGACTTTTAAGAACAGAGCCAACGGACTGCGTACTGATCTCGCACAAGCGTTGGCAGACATGAAGCCGAGATTCATTCGCTTCCCGGGTGGATGTTTGGTACATGGCGATGGACTGGGAAATATGTACCGCTGGAAAAATACAATCGGCCCCATCGAGCAGCGTGTTGAGCAACGAAATATTTGGGGCTATCATCAAACAGTCGGGCTGGGATACTATGAATACTTTCAGTTCTGTGAAGACATTGGCGCAAAACCGTTACCTGTTCTTCCGGCTGCAGTAAGTTGTCAGAACTCGGGTGGCACGTGGCGCATTGGTGGTACAGGGCAACGCGCACTTCCGTTGGATGAAATGGACGAATACATTCAGGAAATATTGGATCTTATTGAATGGGCTAACGGCCCCGTTACTTCGGTGTGGGGAGCGAAGCGCGCGGCTGCGGGTCATCCGGCTCCGTTCAATCTGCAGTATGTCGGTATTGGTAATGAAGATAAAATCACTCCGGAGTTTGAAGAGCGCTTCCAAATGATTTACAACGTGGTGAAAGCAAAGCATCCGGAGATCACGGTGATTGGTACATCCGGACCGTTTCCAGACGGTGAGGATTTTGAAAAAGGATGGAAGTATGCGGATCATCACCACATACCCGTGGTGGACGAGCACTATTACAAAGAGCCAGACTGGATGATGAAAAACCTCCATCGCTACGATACCTATGATCGCAGTAAATCGAAAGTGTATTTAGGTGAGTACGCCTCATGGGGAAACAAAATGAAGAATGCCATTTCAGAAGCGGCTTATATGATCGGCCTCGAACGTAATGGCGATGTAGTGAGCATGGCTTCGTATGCGCCCTTGTTCGCAAAGAAAGATCACACGCAATGGAAAACAGACATGATCTTTTTTGACAACACCAATCTCTGCCTGACTCCCAACTACTACGTGCAACGAATGTTTTCAGCCAATCAGGGCGATGTGTATTTCGATAAAGTAATTTTCAAAGACGCCAGCGACTCTACACTGGCTGCCTCTTGCGTGCAGGACAGCAAGACCGGAGATGTAATCCTGAAGTTGGTGAATGCAGGAAGTAAAGCCGGGATTATGAAAGTTGATCTGTCTGGTTTTCAAAAAATCATTTCAACAGCAGAGCAGGAAATACTCACGGGAGTTGCTGATGCAGAAAATACATTAGAGCATCCGCAGCGTATCGTTCCGGTGAAATCAGCCTTTAAGGCGATCAAGAATTTTCAGTATGAAACCAAGCCGATGTCATTAACGGTCATCCGCATTAAAACCAAATCCTAAACTACGAAGAGCATGATCTCAAGAATATTTAAACGCATTTGTAATCCTTCAAACTAAAAAAACATGAAACCCAATCCAATTCTTTTTTTCTTACTCGTAATCTTATCAGGTACATGGTGTTATTCTCAGTCCACACCGCCTGCCGTTCTGGAAGACTTTAAACCATCAACGTTAAATCAGCCGGGACAAGAATATCCTCAAGTCAATTCACAAGGTTATGCACGATTTAAAATTATGGCACCCGCAGCGGATAGTGTCAGAGTAAGTCTGGGATTGGGAGGAAAGGGAGGTACTAAACTTGCGAAAGCGGATGACGGCTCGTGGATGGGAACAACAGCAGGACCGATGGATGAAGGATTCCATTACTACAACATAAAGATTGATGGTGGAAAATTTAACGATCCCGGTGCCTTGAATTTTTACGGTTCTGTTCGGTGGGAGAGTGGTATTGAGATACCGGCTCATGATCAAGATTTTTATGCGCTGAAAGATGTTCCGCATGGTAACGTGGTTCAAATTCTTTTTCCATCCAAAAGCACTAGCACTTCACGCAGAGCATTTGTGTACACGCCTCCCGGTTATGATAAAAACCAGAAGGAGCGTTATCCAGTATTGTATTTGCAACATGGTTGGGGTGAGGATGAAACTGCATGGAGTAATCAAGGTCATGCCAATCTGATTATGGATAACCTGATTGCTGAAGGGAAGATTAAACCCTTCATCATTGTGATGACCTATGGTATGACCAATGAAATAAAGTGGGGCCAGCTTAAAAGTTTTGATATCACGCCATTCCAAACGGTACTCGTTGATGAATTGATTCCCTATGTCGATGCTAACTTCCGCACACTGGCGAATCCGGTGAATCGTGCCATGGCCGGGTTATCGATGGGAGGCATGGAAACAAAAACAATTACATTAAACAAACCGGATGTGTTCGCTTACTATGCTTTGCTGAGTGGAGGTACGTATGCTCCAACTGATATCAAAGACAAATCGAAAGTAAAATTAATTTTTCTAAGTTGTGGCAGCAAAGAAAGACCTGAAGGAGTGAAGACGGCTACTACTGCACTCAAGGACGCGGGCTTCAATGCTGTGTCCTACATTTCGGAAGGTACTGCGCACGAGTTTCAAACGTGGAGACGCAGCTTGTATCAACTGGCACCTCTTCTCTTTAAGAAATAGAAGAGCACCAACTTTGCCAAGTACGGACATCCGAATAGTAAAGAAGTACCGGCATGGCCAAATTTTAACGAGGCAAAGCCAAGTGTCATCTATTTTAAGCAGGCACCCCAAGTGGGTGAAGTGCCAAGTCTTGAATCGCTCAAAGTCCTGGATGCTTACTTTAAATGGAGGCGATCACCAGAAGGAGACGCGAAGTAGAGTGAAAAACAAAATACGATTAACGACAAGAAAAATATGTTGAGTAAAAATATTTTCCTGAGGTCTCTTATGATGATTGTGTTCTTCTTTAGTGCACAATTATCGCTTGCACAAAATCCATTCATCAAAGATCAGTTCACGGCTGATCCATCAGCACGTGTTTTCAATAACCGAGTGTACGTTTATCCTTCACATGATATTCCGTGTTCAGAAGGAAAAGGTCGGATCGGTTGGTTCTGTATGGAAGATTACCATGTGTTCTCATCCGATAATCTTACCGACTGGATAGATCATGGTATGATTGTTCATCAAAATGAAGTGCCGTGGGTGCGAAAGGAAAACTATGCCATGTGGGCACCGGATTGTATTTTCAGAAATGGCAAATACTATTTTTATTTCCCCACCATGCCGAAAGACACGACAGGAATTGGAAGAGGTTTTACCATTGGTGTTGCTGTCGCTGAAAAACCAGAAGGACCATTTGTTCCGGAGCCAACGTCTATTAAGAATGTGCGCGGTATCGATCCCAATGTCTTTATTGATAAGGATGGACAAGCCTATCTCTATTGGTCAGCCGGTCACATCTTTGGCGCCAGGTTGAAGGAGAACATGGTAGATCTTGATTCTGAAGTTATGATACTCGGAGAACTTCCCACCAAAGGATTGAAGGAAGGTCCGTATGTCTTTGAGCGAAAGGGTAAATACTACATGACCTATCCGCATGTTGAAAACAAAATTGTAAGATTAGAGTATGCCATTGGCGACAATCCGTTAGGTCCGTTTAAGTTTGCCGGAGTTATCATGGACGAGTCTTCCACAGGCTGTTGGACGAATCATCACTCGCTCATTGAATTCAAAAATCAATGGTACCTTTTTTATCATCACAACGACTACTCACCCAAGTTCGACAAGAACAGATCCATTCGGGTCGATAGCCTTTTCTTTAATGGCGATGGAACCATTAGGAAAGCAAAACCCACACTGCGAGGTGTTGGTCTTACCGATGCCAGTAAAGAGATTCAGATTGATCGATATAGCAGCATCAGCGGCAAAGGTGTTTCCATTGACCTGCTGGATTCTGCGCAGACATTCAAAGGATGGAAAACCATTTTCAATTTATCCGGTTCATCGCTGAAATACAATAATGTTGATTTCGGAACGAAGAAGCTTAAATCTCTCTTAGTTAATGCACGCTCTATATCCGGAGGTATAATACAGATTCGGCTGGATGGGCTTAAAGGACCACTGCTCGCAGAGATCAACGTTCTGAAGGGTGAGCGTTGGAGCGTTCTAGAGGCTCCGGTGTTAGAATGGAAGCCTGGTGTGCATCATCTTTTTGTATCACTGAACGGAGAAGGAAATGTGGAAGTTGATTGGGTGAAGTTAGAGTAGTAAACCCGATATGAATTCATTTCGCAGGAATTTAGATCAGTATACTGGTGACTTTGCGCCAGTGATACTGAATTGATTAAATTCCTACCTACATTACTATATTAACTAGTTGACTTCGACTGACAGATGAAGACGCTTCAATGTCTCCAACCAAGAGAACTAAAATATCTCGCACGCGAGAAGCCCGAGTTGAAAGCTGATCAAGCCATTATTAAGATAAAGCGCGTTGGAATCTGCGGAACAGACCTGCATGCATTTGAGGGTACGCAGCCGTACTTTAACTACCCTAGGGTTCTGGGTCATGAAATTGCTGGTGAACTGGTTGATGCTGACAACGCCCCCGGTTTCAACAAAGGAGACATCGTTACGATAATACCTTACTTTAATTGTGGTAGTTGTATAGCGTGCAGAAACGGAAAGCCAAATTGTTGCGTGCAGATGCAGGTGTGTGGAGTACATACAGATGGTGGCCTGACTGAGTATCTGGCAGTGCCTTCATCCTCACTTCTACAGAGTCAAGGTTTGCCGTTGGATGAACTGGCGTTGGTCGAACCTCTTGCGATAGGTGCACACGGAGTTGGGAGAGCGCTGGTGGAAGCAGGCGAATTTGTACTTGTTATAGGTGCGGGTCCAATTGGTTTAGGAACAATCGAGTTTGCGCGCATTGCCGGTGGAAGGGTAATCGTAATGGATGCAAATGAGCAGAGACTTCAATTTTGTAAAAACTGGTTGCACGTTGATCATTCCGTGAATGCTTCCTCTCCGGATGTTCTGGAAATAGTCCGAGGGATAACCAGCGGTGATATGCCTACGGTTGTAATTGACGCAACAGGGAATTTGAGCGCGATTAACAAGGCATTTCAATTTATGGCCCATGGTGCTCGCTATATTCTAATCGGATTGCAAAAAGAAGATATTAGTTTCAGTCACCCTGAGTTTCATAAACGGGAAGCTACGCTTATGAGTAGTCGTAATGCCACAGCGCAAGATTTCCAAAACGTAATAGGGTTCATTAAGAAAGGTGAAGTAAAGCCATCTAATTACATTACGCATCGGGTTGCCTTCGGCTCCGTAGCTTCAAAATTTGAAAGTTGGCTACATCCTGCAAGCGGGGTGATCAAGGCAATGGTGGAATTCGATTAATCCTGCTACTTAGTGTCATTAAAATAATCCTGTTAAGTTCCTTGGTTCTTGTAAACGTAAGAAATACATTTATTTTTACACAATCGTTTGCGTACGCATGTGGTAAGGCATGCCTGTAAGTATGGCTAAGAATACCTCTTGGGATGTCTCTTGATTATACTTATAGTCAAATATACTATAAGTAGCACATGTCTATGTATAGGACAAGAAAAGTCAACAAGCAATTTTTCGATTTATGAGAAGTCTATTTTTGACAGTTTTGATCTACATCACGGTTCAATCTGCTGTGTGGGCCCAACAAAAAAATTTGCAGCTTTCTCCTTCATTCATCCCAATTGCCCCGGAGGCATTGTCAAATTCTTCTATCCGATGTTTTTTCAAAGATAGCAAAGGCTACATGTGGTTTGGAACGGACGATGCACTAATACGATACGATGGAAGCAATACGTATAGATATGTTCACGACCTTAATGACCGTGCATCGATTGCAAACAGTACGATTAACACCATTTTGGAGGGTGAAGACAAGCGCCTATGGATAGGTACTGCTCAGGGGTTGTGTATCTATAATCGTGAATTGGATAATTTCATAACCGTTGATTCCATTAAGGGGAATCGCAATCATCTTAATAACAGATACATTACCGATCTCGAATTTGATTCGCAAGGTCGGCTTTGGATTGGTACGCATGAAGGTGGGATCAATATATATGATCCTGCAAGAATGGAGTTTTCGTACATTACTTACCCTCTGCGTGACGGTGTGTTGCCATCGACTAATTTCATCACAACACTTGTAAATCGTGAGGACACAATATGGTGTGGGAGTAGAGGAGGACTATTATTATATGATGCACGAACGGGAAGACGCCTTCCGTTAGGAAAACTTCAACGATTTTCCAATGCACAGATCAGTGCAATCGTTCCTGAAAAATCAGGTAACTTCCTTATCGCAACCATAACGGGCCAGGTTACCCGTTTGATTTTCAGGGATGGACATTACTCCTTTGAGGAATTGTTATCACGCGGTGCTCTCGCGAACAGTTCAAATGCTATTCTTGCATTAGGTATCGACCTTTATGGAAATATATTAATTGGTGGTGAGAGTTCGGGGTTTAATCAGATTGCTACGAAAACCAATCAGGTTCATCGTTTACTTGCCGAAGAAGGTAATTCAAAGCGCTTGCCCACTAATTCGATACAGACAATTTATGTAGATAATCTTGGATTAGTTTGGATCGGGACCTTCAGCAACGGAGTATTCGTGGTAGACAATAACCGGAGTAAATTTGATACAAAGGAAAGACCATCAGTAACAGGCCCCTTCGAAAATAATGAGGTAAGGAGTTTTGCCGAAGACAGTCAGGGAAATGTTTGGATAGCGTTTTATGGACTTGGTCTTGGAAAAATTGATTTTAATCGTAATGAGTTTATGCCTGTTGATTGGATCAATCGTCAATTAGTAAACAAGGATATCACATCGGTAATTTGTTCAACACATGACGAATTGTGGCTCGGCACTGCTGGCAAGGGTGTTATCCGAATAAATTCCAAGACCAATCAATTGGTTTACTATTCACTTCGCTCAAAAGGATTCGGTAATGATCAGGTTTTTTGTTTGTATGAAGATAAAACAGGAACAGTTTGGGCGGGTACTTGGGGCAGTGGACTTTTCTACTACAATAAAAAGGACGACAGGTTTGTCAGTGCTACAGAATACAACGAGCCCAATCATATTCCGAACACGGCTTATGTTTCAGATATCGTTGAAGATTCACAAGGAACATTCTGGGTCGGAACGCTGTATGGGCTATATGAATTGAGGAGGAAATCGGGAAATTCATTTTCGTACAAACTACACATACAGGAGGCCCGTGAAGGAAGTATTAAAGGGTCACTGATTCAGGCAATAGTTGAAGATAAGAAATGCCATGATTTATGGATTGGAACAACGGATGGTTTAAACCTGAAGAAAAAGGACAGTGCAAAATTCTTGAATTATGAAATGCCGAGGGGAACCTCCGTCAATGCTTTCCGATCTATTCTCACTGATGAGCATGGAAATGTCTGGACAGGTGGCAACATGGGGCTTTCAAAATTTGATACAAGAACAAGTACGTTTATAAATTACACTCGTAACGATGGATTGAAATCAAATAATTTTCTGCGCAAGGCTGCTCTCAAAACATCTACCGGAAAATTTTTCTTCGGTAGTAGTAATGGCTTCGACAGTTTCTTCCCTGACAGTATTAGAACGACACCTGCTAGTGGAACTTTGGTTTTGGCAGACTTGAAGATCAACAATCAATCAGTTAAACCTGGGGTTGCAGATTCACCGCTCCAAAAACATATCAGTCTTACTTCGAAGCTGGAACTTTCATACGATCAACGATCTTTCGTGATCGACTTTGTAGCGCTCAATTATAGTCCCTCGGCAAACTATACGTATTACTATAAACTTGAGGGATTCGATAGAGACTGGAATTGTACGAGCGTGAACCATAGTGCCACGTACACAAACCTGGATCCTAACACGTATGTGTTTGTAGTCAAGGCCGCAAATCGAGAAGGTGTTTGGATTGATAAGCCATTGAAATTAGAAATAAAAATTCGTCCGGTGTTTTGGAAAACATGGTGGGCGTATGGTATCTATATTTCGATTGTGCTGGCCCTCATTTATGCGCTGATCAAAATCAGGGTGGAAAGATTGAAGATGAAAAATGAGATCATCTTGGAAAAACTCAAACGCGAGCAGGAACATGACTTGAGCCAGTCGAAGACACAATTTTTTACAAACATCGCGCATGAATTCAGAACGCCTTTAAGCCTGGTATTAATTCCTCTCGAAAGTCTCATGGGGTCAAACGAAGTTCCGTCTTTGTTCCGGGATAGGATTTTCACGGCCTATAAGAATGCCGATAGAATGAGGAAACTTGTGAATGAACTTTTAGATTTTAACAAGCTTGAGACCGGAAATCTTAAATTGAACGTTCAGTATAGTGAGTGCGTTCAGTTCGTTATGGATACCTGCTCAGCTTTCAATGAAATGGCATCAAAGCGGGCGATACACTTTTCGGCAAGCTGCAATGAGCCTGTGATTATGGGGTGGTTCGACCGTAATAAATTGGAAAGTATCATCTTCAACATTCTTTCAAATGCCTTTAAGTTTACCGCGGATGGAGGTGAGATCAAGTTGCAAATAAGGACTAACCATTCCATTATTCCCGATGGTACACTTTGTCAATGCCTTGAGTTAACAATAAAAGATAACGGAATCGGAATACTACCAGAAGAACTGCCCCGCATTTTTGAGAAATTCTATCAGGCAAAATCGGCTGCGAAAATTTCAAGTCCAGGTACAGGTATTGGCTTATCATTAACGAAGGCCCTTGTGGAACTTCATCGGGGAACCATTACGGTAGAAAGTAGGCCAGATCAAGCAACGATTTTCACCATTTTGCTTCCTATCGACTCGAATGCTTACGAACTGGATGACAACGTGGTAATCCTACGGGATGTTATAGATATAAAGGAGCAAGAGGAAGTAGTGAATTTAACAATGTGTGAAGATTATGAAGATATCGGTAGCGGTACTGACAAACCAGAAGTATTAGTAGTGGAGGATAATTTCGAGTTGAGAGAGTATTTGGTTGCAGAGTTGCAAAGGGAGTTTTTAGTGCTTGAGGCAAAGGATGGCGAGGAGGGGTTGGCAATGGCGTTGAACAGGAATCCGGATCTTATTATCAGTGATATCATGATGCCGAAGAAAAATGGAATCGAATTTTGCTACAGCATTAAGTCTGATTTGAATACCAGCCATATTCCTTTTGTCCTTCTTACAGCAAAAGCAACGATAGAAGATCAAATCAACGGGATAAAGACAGGAGCTGATTTGTACCTGTCAAAGCCATTCAACATCCGATACTTGATAGAAAATGTTCGCCAGATTATCAGCTCCCGAAGAAAATTGTATGCGCGATTCAGCCAAGACGTTTATTTGACTCCCGGAAAAGCGACTACGAATGCATTGGATCAGGCCTTTTTACAAAAGGCGATTGACTATGTGGCCGGCAACTTGCAAGATTCTCAACTCAGTGTAGATTCCATGGCTGCTGTTTTCAACTTGAGCAGGATGCAGGTTTACAGGAAAATCAAAGCGCTGACCGGAAAGTCTATTGTTGAATTCATTAGAATGGTACGAATGAAGGAAGCAATCAAACTGATGGATGGACATAAACTTACGTTATCAGAAATAGCTTTTGAAGTAGGATTCAACTCTGCGTCTTATTTCACCCGTTGCTTTAAGGAAGAATATGGCAAGACGCCTTCAGAGTATCTCGATCACGCCTAGATAAATTTCTCTAAGGCAGCCCTCGCGTTGTCGTTTGCGCACACATCATTCAGAAACCCGCTCGGTTTCAAAGTTTAAAGCGGATGTTCATTTTTTGATACGTATCTGAGGTATTCAAATCAGACTTTAGCAAACGTGTGCGGAGAATCTGTGAGCCCTGACCCCCTGTGGGCCTGAAAGGCATTCAGTTCCCGCCAACTGGAATGTATGCATAATATTGCTTAACGATATGGGGAAGCCAATTGCACTAATCCAGAGGATTCATTTAACAAAATCCAATCATTTATTCTGAGTTTGTTAACAAAGGAAACCGAAGTAACACTTCATGAATTATTGAAGAAGTGTGAACAGATGGACGGATTAAAAGAAATGGGTGATAATCTTCCTTTCTTCCTGTTGAAAGTAAAGCAACATCTCGAACTACAGGATGTTATTGAAATTAAAACCGGGATCGGATTGGACCGCAAGCAGGTAATTCGTTTACACAAATGCAAAACACGTCACACTGCATTAAAGGGTTGAGTGGAATGAGTGAGCAGGTATGATATCACTATGGTTGTCTCCTTTTGGTATCAACATTATTATTTTTTGAAAGCATCACCCAATTATTAAAATAGACTATTAGTATTTACCCACACTATGAAAAAAAATATTCTCTTCATTTATATTCTTTTAATTGGAGCACCTCCACTTAAAGCGCAGAACACCGACAAGCTTGCTCCCAGTAATTTTGATGTCGTGCGAGAAGGAATTGCTCATGGGAAGCTGGATACGATTACATACTTGTCGAAGACGGTAGGATCAAATCGCAGAGCATTAATTTACACGCCTCCAGGATTTTCGAAAAGCAAGAAATATCCGGTATTGTACTTATTGCACGGCATTGGTGGTGATGAGAAAGAATGGTTGAGACATGGTCAACCTCAGGTTATTTTCGATAATCTGTATGCCGATAAAAAACTGGAGCCGATGATTGTTGTGCTGCCAAATGGAAGAGCCATGAAAGATGATCGGGCTATTGGAAATATTTTTGACAGTGCTAAAGTACAGGCCTTTGCCGTTTTTGAAAAAGATCTGATCAATGATCTAATTCCATTTGTTGATAAGAAATATCCAACCTACAAAGATCAGCAGCACCGCGCCATCGCTGGTTTGTCGATGGGCGGGGGACAGTCATTGAATTTTGGTTTGGGTAACCTTGATAAGTTTGCTTGGGTAGGTGGATTCTCCTCGGCCCCTAATACAAAAATGCCGGAAGTATTGGTGCCAAATCCAGAAGTAGCAAAGGCAAAATTGAAACTGCTTTGGATTTCATGCGGGGATGCCGATGGCTTGATGGGATTCAGTAAGCGAACGCACGATTACCTCTATGAAAAAAACGTGTCGCATATTTTCTATGTAGAACCAGGAGGTCATGATTTCAAAGTCTGGAAGAACGATCTGTACATGTTTTCTCAAATGCTATTCAAAGCAGTGGATCCTAAATCATTTCCTTCTATTACGGTATTGGGATCACCGGCATCAACTAATGTACGATCAGCAAAGTATCCGCAGATATTGCCTGACAACCGCGTTATGTTTCGCATGAAAGCTCCAGATGCACAAAAAGTACAAATTGATTTGGTCAAAAAGTACGACATGATAAAAGATGCCGAAGGATTCTGGTCGGTTACGACCGATACAATTAGTGAAGGCATTCATTATTATTCATTGTTGATTGATGGAGTGGCTGTTGCTGATCCGGCAAGTGAAGCTTTTTATGGCATGGGCAGAATGGCAGCCGGTATTGAAATACCTTCGAAGAATGGAGACTTCTATGCATTAAAAGATGTTCCTCATGGAGAAGTACGAATGAAGCGATACTACTCTACTGTCTTCAATGCATGGAGACGATTCTATATTTATACGCCCGCAGAATATGATGAAAATTCGAATGACAAATATCCCGTATTGTATTTGTTGCACGGTGGGGGCGAAGATGAAAGAGGTTGGTCAACACAAGGTAAAACCGATTTAATACTCGATAATCTTATTGCTGATAAAAAAGCCAAGCCCATGCTGATTGTAATGATGGATGGCAATACAGGTGGGGGAGGAATTACTTCTTTTAATGAAAGGTCGTTGCAAACTTTTGAAAGAGAACTCAAGCAAGTGGTTATACCTTTTGTTGAGAAGAACTACCGAGCCAATGCAAATTCCAAGAACAGAGCACTCGCAGGTTTATCCATGGGAGGATTGCAAACGCTTTATGCCGGCATTCGCAATCATCAAATGTTTTCTTACCTCGGTGTATTCAGTTCAGGGTGGTTCGCCAATAACACAACACTCTCCGGTCCGGAATATACTTTTATGAAGGAGAATGCTTCAGCCATTAACAGCGATGTAAAACTTTTATGGGTAGCGATGGGTGGCAAGGAAGATATCGCACACGATAACTGCAAAGTGATGCTGAGTAAGTTTGATGAAATGAGTATCAACTATCAGTACAGCGAATATCCAGGTGGTCATACCTGGCCGGTATGGAGAAACAATCTCTACAAGTTCGCACCATTGCTTTTTCAATAGCCATGGATTGTGAATGTGAAATGAACAGGATCAATAATCAACACTTAATACTTAATAAAATATGACTACGATACTGAAATCTTTAAAAAAGCTGTCGAAATTTCTGATGCTTGCTATGGTACTCTTTGATGTGACCTTGGCAACAGCACAAGACGGAACAATCTATCCACTAGCAACTCCTTCTGAACCGAATGCAATCCCTCTTGGCACAGGCGGAGTTGAAGCACAACCTTCTCCTGAAACTTGGTTCAGACAGTGGGGCGATCCCATGGCACGGAATATTTCAAGGGCCACACTCACACCATTCTTACCTAAACCAGGCAAGGCAAATGGTGCAGCGGTAATCGTAGCACCTGGTGGAGGTTTCCGATGGTTGTCGATGGGTAACGAAGGATGGGAAGTTGCTCAAGCTCTTGCCGATCAGGGTATCGCTGCGTTCGTACTTAAATACCGACTCTTCCCAACACCGGAGTCGCTTGATGGCTTCAAAGAATCGATGAACAGAACGTTCGCGGCAGCAGCAACACCACCGCCAAATGATGGAAAAAAGGATGTGCCTCCACCCAGCCGTCCACCGATGGACCTCACTAACCAACTCGCGGATGCAGAAGCTGCTTATGCAATGATCCTCACGCGCGCAAAAGAATGGGGCGTTGATACAAGTCGATTAGGAATGATTGGCTTTTCGGCCGGTGCCGGTCTCACGATGCACGCAACGCTTCATTCAAAAGTCATGCAACTCGATTTCATTGGTCCGATATATGGCGGCATGGGACCGGTCGAGGTGCCGACTAATGCTCCGCCCATGTTTAACCTGATAGCCTCCGATGACTTTTTATTTCGCGGGCAGTTCGGTGTGATCGAGTCGTGGTACAAAGCGGGAAAACCTGTTGAGTTTCACCTCTACCAAAATGGCGGTCACGGCTTCGGTTTAGGCAATCCCAATCGCACCAGTAACAAATGGTTCGATGCCTTCATGCACTGGCTTGATGTTAATGGGTTCCTTGTCGCAAAGATTACCAAGAAATAAAAGAATTCAATTCGATCTTGTTGGCCTTGTGCAGCGTGGCCACCAAAGAGAATATTTTTAGTATGCGAATGAAATTTTTTGAGGCTCGAATGAGTGAGCGATCCGGTCTACAAACCTGTATAAGAAACTACAGTGGGTTTTAATGGAAGTTTTAATTTGGAAGTATGCACACCTTCAGTCTCAATAGATTCAATTTAGGTTTGGTAAAATATTGATGATGAAAGAAAGGAATATTTATGTCAGCGAGATGAGTTTGAGTGTCTACAACAGCCACTACAGAATTTTGGTTGCCGTTGACTGTATAATATTTGGTTTTGATGGAACACAGTTGAAGGCACTGTTAATCAAAAGAGGTTTTGAGCCCGAGCGAGGAAAGTGGTCTTTGATGGGAGGGTTTGTGCGTGAAGACGAGGGAACGGATCAAGCTGCAAACAGGGTGCTAAATCACCTTACCGGAATGAAAAGCATCTACATGGAACAGCTCGGTGCATTTGGTGAAGTGAATCGAGATTCCGCAGGCAGAGTTGTTTCTATTGCGTACTTCGCACTGATCAATATTTCCGATTACAACGAACAACTTCAGCTTGAACACGAAGCGAAGTGGTTCCCACTCTCTGAAATCCCTGACCTTGTTTTTGATCACCAAAAATTGGTGTCTAAAGCAAAGGATCGACTTCGAGAAAAAGTAGCTAGTGATCCTATTGGTTTTGAACTTCTTCCTTCAAAATTTACATTGCCGCGATTACAAAGTTTGTATGAAGCTATTTACGAAATGCCGCTTGATAGACGCAACTTCATTAAGAAAATGCGGTCGCTCGGGATACTGAACAAGCTCAATGAAAAGGAGAGAGGTTTATCAAAGAAGGGTGCATACTATTATGAATTCAATAATCGGAACTATCACAATGTTGCTAAGAGTGCCAAAAAGTTTGTTTAGTGATGAACGTCCATTGACAAGGTAAGTCGCGATGCTGATAGAGTAACGCGGCATTTGTCTGCAGACCAAATGGATGTAGTCAGTGGTTTGTTACTTTTTAAAAGTATCCTGGAAAGCCGTGTAGTTGCTGCCTGATCTGAATCGGTTTTAGGTATTTAAACTATCTAAACATTTTTAATAAATAGGGGATTGCAAGTTGATTTGCAGTGCGAGGAAATTCGGTGTCCTGCGAATTTTTATAACTCGACTAAATTGCGTACCAGAATGTTGATACAAACGTTCGATTCTCTCCGGCTCCGCAAAATAGAAAACTCACAATCAGGATTGGTTGAGGTTTTTGTTTGTCTTATCCTGGATGGTGTTTCTGTTTGGTCTTGCTGATTGGCACAGCCCACCTGTTCTCGCGCGAAAGTTGCTTTCGTGCGCCAAAGAGTGCAGTACGAATGAGAATATTGATCAACGATTGAATTATGGGCACAACAATCCGGTAGAAGCGGGTTTGGTGTTGTCGCCAGAAGATTTACCGGGCTTCCGGAAACGTTGTTGGAAGTAATTTTAAATTAAGTAGTGAAGGTGGGTAGCACAAGTGACCTTAGCGCAAGCCAGCGCACAACACTTGCGCCAGTTTGTTTCGCCCATACAGGAATGCTGGCCAACTTTTCAATTTAGTGTTGCCGATGACTTATTACCAATCACGATAAAAGCAACCTGTTGCCCTGCCGGGAAATCGCTTGATGCATAGTAGAGTTTCATTACGGGATTATCGGTTGGCCTTAGCGCTATAACATCTTTCAACAGACACGACATGGATTCGGAAAATCCAGTAGAAGGTCCTTCGTAACGCCACCCTTTTAATACCTTGTTGTTGCTGTCTTTAAGGGTGAGCGATCGGCCTGATACCGTTCGGCCACATTCATTATAACGTACAATCAACTGATTATATTTTTCAGCCGGATCAATGACCACTTTGGGTATCCCGGTTTTGGAACTCAGGTACTGTTCGATAATCAGTTTGTTGTCGAGATAAATCTGAACACTGTGCGCACCTGATCCGGGTGCGCCTGAGAAGGAACTCAATGTGGCTGAGAGGGTTACCGCTACTATAGCACAACCCCAGGAAAGTGACATGATTCTTTTCATAGTTTGGCATATTTGGATACGCAAAGGAAAACAGAATCATGCGCAGTAAGTTGAAAAGTTGACTACCTGCCTATATTCCTTGACGAAATGCAAAAGACTTAGCAAGTTTTCGGTATTGCATCGAGGCTCCCTGCAATTTCTGCCCACGCATAGTCACCGCTCACGGAACTAGAGGAGTACATGTTAGCTTTTCAGTTATTGTTTTCGAGGAGAACCTAAGTCTTGTACTATACTAAAGGTCAGGTCAATCAAACAGTATAGTGTTCTCTGACGCGCGGAACTGAAGGAAAATGATGAAGTAGATTTACAAGTCCATTTCTTTCAGGAAAGCATCCAGGTCTCTTTTTGCCTCCGTGTGAATGGTTAAAAGCTTGTCTGGTAGTGAAGCTTGAATGGACTTATGGTACAGTACGAAGTTTTTAAACTTTTCAAGGGCAGATTCGATAGATTCATTGAAATCAACGGAATAGTTTTCCAGGCCGAGGTAGGCATAACATTCACTTCCCTTTATTTCATAGCTGATGTTAAAGGCAGGCGTTCCATTAATAAGAGAAAGAATGCACATATGCAGGCGTGTACCAATGGTAAAGGCATACCGGGTATTTAATCGATCGGCCAGTGTGTAGTAGGTATGGTATGCAGTGTTTACGGTGAGCTGTGGAGCATAAGCGGGTGATTTCTCTTTAAGCTGCTGACTGATTTTTAATGCAACTTCCGAATCGTCACGGTAGTGTTCTACACCCTGGCAGGTTGAAATAAATTCGATGTGGTATCCTTGGTTCAGTACAATTTCGCAAAATGATTGTATCATGCGCTCGTAGTGTGCCATATCCCGGTTTTCATGCTTCCATTCCCGAACGGAAACAGCTACTGTCTTGTTGTTCGGATCAGTCTTGGCTGTCCGCGGTGTAAGCATGAATGCGGCATCCCTGGTTTGAAAAATTTTGGAACGGCACGGGATTGATGAAATGCAGAGGTTGGAGTAATCATCGCGAACCATGATAACATCAATGAATTGGCTGGAACGGGTTAGGCGTTCTTTATCTTTTGCATTCAACGGACCGATGGATTGCGAATAGATAGCTGTTTTCTTCGCCCTTTTTTTAGCCAGGTCAAGGCCAAGAAAACATCTTTTTAAACTGTAAAATGAATTAACGTAACCACCCGGACTGGCGATAAAGACATCGTGCCTGTTGTAGTCTTTGTTGAAGAAGAAATTGATTGCGGCAAATACTTTCTTAACAACCGTGGCTTCAATACCCAGATTGTAATCGGTAAGTTCGCGAACAAAGGGAATGTGGGGATAGTATTTTTTCAGAAATTCGTAGTAGAAAGTAGCAATCGAAACGCGGTAGCCCCGCAATGAAAGTTCTTCATATAAGGAAATGACCAACGCAAGGTCACCGTTGTTTACGGCATACGCGTTTGTCAGTAAGATGCTCTTCTTGTTTTTCAACAAACCAATTTTTTTTGACGATCCCATTACAAAAATAGAATGGTCAATCAGCAAGCGAGAGCAGCGATGATTAAATGATCTTTATGGATTTGTTTAGGGCGAATGATGAGTTGATAGAACATTTAACACTGTGTTCATATCGATTTTAATGTAAAAGCCCTGATCAGAACCAGGGCCTTTGGATTATTCAATGAGGTGTAGATGGACTTACCTCACCTAGTACTTCAACAGGGCCAGAAAATTTGCACCCAGGTTTTCAACAATGATTTTACGGTAGCGCACGCTCTTGCGATAGTCCATGGTCATGAATTCATTCCAGGGTTGGTCCCAATCGGTTTGCTTGGCCATGATGAAGCCAAGTTCTTCTGAACCTCCCAGGTTTACATTTTGTCGTTTCACCGGCAGTTGCCTGCGCGAGGCATCGATGTACTCTGTAAAATCGAGAATGGTAAAGTACTTTGATCCGGTGGACAATTCTTTCAGGGCTTCTGTTCCGGAGTTGACATACGAGATCTTTAATGCCGGGGCACTGCTCTTCTTAATTTTCTCGACCACCTTTACGTGCGTACTGCCTTCAATCACTTTGGCGCTGTAGTCTTTCAACGCGGTACCGATTTCGTCCATGCGTGTAATGTTGGGTGCACTGTTAGGCGTGAGCAACACCACGGGGTTGTTCATAAACGATGGCGTGAACTTGAAGATCTTCTTTCGTTCATCGGTAACCGTAACATTTGTCACCCCCAGAATATCCTGTGTGTTTTGAATGGTTGATAGGAAGGTAGGGAAGACCTGCTCTTTTCCGGCATACTTGATTTCCAGTTTCTTGCCGTACTTGGTCTGTACGAAACTGGCAAAGTCATCGAGAATGTCTGCGCATACACCTTTCATCTTTCCGGTGGATGCATCTTTGTAAATTAATCCGGGTTGCTCGTAATAAACAACGGTAAGTGTACCGCCATTGGATTTTACCTGCGACCACGAATCACCGGCATACTTTTGTCCCCAACACGCTGAAGCGCATAGTACGCCAGCAAAAAATAAAATCGTTTTCATGTAGGTTTAGGTTTAGAGTTATTGCCTGAATATTAGAAGAGCATTCTGATTATCAAATGGATGATATGTAATCGGTACAGGCAATCGACCGTAAACGATTGTTAGAAGGATTTTATGTTGACTACCGGGTACGTTGTAATCAAAACTGTCGCTGAGGGCTTACCTGTATGGCTGGATTGGTCTTATCTCAACAATGGCATCCTTGTTAATCGTACCGTAAACATGAGCAAAAAGCTCCTGGTTGGTGGCGGGTTCGTAACGAACGGGAGCCTTGAGTTTGGTTTCGTCCAGGCATAGAAGCAACAAGCTTGAGGCTCCTTTGAAGTAACGCTCAAGCACACCTTGTAGCTGGTGATATTCACAACAATGAATGAATTTTTCATGGGCATACGCCTCGGGGGAAAAGTCAGTGTGCGAAGCCAGTTCGGTCCAGCGGGAAGTTGTGGTAATGTGATAAATCATGTGGAAAGATACCCTGTAGCGACCAATTCATCTAACCTTAACATGGCGGTAACGCCATCGTCTTTTTGATGTTTTACTTTTGATCATTCGCACCACGTTGTCCCTCTGGTGCCAGAATAAAGATAGGACAGAAAAAAAAGCTGCCACAAGAATCGTGTGGCAGCTTTTTTTGTTGATAACAAAGGCGTTATTGCGGTTGATGCTGCATGAGCGTGTTTATAATCGCTGTGGTGATTTCAGGCGATGTGTTTTCGATGAGGTAGTGCTGATTTTTTCCGGTTGCATTCCATGCGTTTTCGCCTTTGTCTGTAATGGTTATGCTGCCTTTCGTTAAGTTGTACCAGGGTGCTGCTCCGCGAACAGCAACGAGCACGGCTGACTGATCCCAACTCATACGCCCTTCGCGATCGCTTTCGGTCATGTTGATGCCGATGCGATAAACATCTTTCACCGGACTGTGCTGTATCGAGGCATTGTTAATCAGCGGCAACCCGGTTTTTATGCGAAAGCCAATTTCTACACCACTGTAGAGAACGGGTGCAGGGAAATTTTCGAATGCAAACTTTGCAGCCGGTGCATCCATGCGCACATTGTATTCAGCACCCACAGGAAAGCTTCCGGCCATGCTCACGAGTTGCTTTACTTTTTTTTGAACCAGGGTTATGCCGTCAAGGGATGAGTGTTGGTCGGGTTTTGATTTCAACAGATTGGAAATGTTGGTGAGGAAACCCACCGTAATAATAGTAACACTGCCATCGGGTTGCTGCGAAAGCAATTGGCGATAGAGCGATACCGCATCGGGAGTTTCTTTATTCATGTTGATGGTGTGCGGGTAACGTGCCAACAGCGTGTCTGTCCAGTGTTGAAAATCTTTTGTTGTAATCGCCTCACCGGTTGGAACAGCAACAGGCATATCGGGTCGATTAAAGTACGTGTTGAGAACATCAAACACAGCGGCAACACCTTCGTACTTGGTACTGGCAATAGTGGCCAGCAGATTTACTTCACCCTTGTCGGCCATGGCGTACAGCATGGCTAATGCACCCACATCATCATAGTCGGGGCCCATGTCGGAATCAAAAATTACAGGCAACGGTTTGGTTGCCTGTGCGAATAAGGCATTAGCCGACAGGACGAGCAGTACGATGAATGATCTGATCTTCATCATCGATTACTTTTTCTTGAGTTCAATGCAGTGCTTGGAAGCCTCCAGCATGGTGGTTACCCAGAAGTCGTTTTCGTTTTTCTTTAAGTACTTCAGAAATTCGCGGTGATTTTTTAAATCACAGTTAATAGCATGGCCTCCGCCTACGCCATGAAACAGAATAACCAGCAGCGCATTTTCGTTTCGTGCTTGCTCGGCCCATTGAATGAGTTGACTGGCATTGCCTTCGTCTACAGGATGGCAATCGATATTCTTCAGGTTGATCGTTTCAATTTTATTAAGTTGATTATGTACACCGCGCATCGACACAAATTGCGTACTGATGGCATCGATGAAAGAACCTTCACTGGTTTCGGTGTCGCCACACGTGTAGGCATACGTTCGTTCTCGTTTTCCGTCTAGTGCTTCCAGAAAAGTATTGGTCATGTCGAGCTCGCGCATGAGTTCGGCCAGGGTGTACTTGCTTAAGTCGTTGATGGACGATACCCAAGACCGTCCGGGCTTGGCGCCATCGCAGGGATGATACAATGTATGGTTTCCTAGTTCGTGACCATTGGCGGCTGCGCGCCTCCAGTCCTGAATCCGATTTTTACTCCCCGATGCTGCAGCTGAAATATAAAAGGTAGCTTTCAATCCCAGCGAATCCAACACAGGCAGCGCGTTGTCCAGGTGTACTTCGAGTGCGTCATCATAGGTAATCACAACAGCGGCTTTCTTGCCGTGCCAGCGTTTGAGTTGTGGTTGCTGGGCGTGTGCCGAAAGAATGAAGCAGATACAAAAGAAAAGGAGGTACGTACGGTTCATAATGCAATAGTTGATGCAAGCAATTTCTGTTTTTCTTCCTACTTCCCCAAGAATTAGACGTGCCGAAATTGGAACTCGGAGGATAACCCTGTATTTTTCTACTTCAACGAAATTGTTATGCTGAAACACTACTGGGTAACGGCCTTTCGAAACCTGAGCCGCAATAGATTATTCACCTCGATCAATGCTATCGGACTCTCCATCAGCATAGCCATTTTTCTTGCGCTTACGGGTTATGTGAAGTATCAACTTAGTTACGATACATTTTATGCTGATGGCGATCGCATTTATCGTATTGATTACTACGAATACCAGGAGGGACAACCCGTACTAGAGACCGCGCGCACACACGATCGAACAGCGTTGCTCACCCACGAATATGTTCCGCAGGCAGAAGTAGTAGCGCGCATGTATCACGAGAAAGCCTTCATCTTTACGGAAGACGTTCGGATCGTTGATCAGGACATGCTCTTTGCCGACAGTTCATTTTTGAAGGTGTTCGCATTAACAATGCTTAATGGCTCACGTGAAACTTCCCTGGTGGCTCCGCATTCGGTGGTAATTTCGAAGTCGCAGGCTGAAGTATACTTTGGTGAGGAAGACCCGATGGGTAAAACGCTATACTTCAATGAGCGATTGCCCATTACGGTTACCGGTGTTTTTGAAGATATTCCTAAGAATACTTCCATCAATTTTGATTTTCTGATTTCGTGGTCAACCATGACCGACTATGGCTGGACTTCACGCGAGGGATCGTTTGATCATCCCGGAGTTTTCACCTTTGTAAAGCTTCGCGAAAATGTGGCAGACATTGATGCTGTGAACAAACGACTTACCGACATGGCCAACGAACACATCACTACACTGGAGAAGCGTGGCCACACGGCAAGGTATGAGCTTAGACCGTATGAGGAACTTCATACTACAGCCGGACTTTCGGGCGAGTTGAAACCGAGTACCAACAAAGTATTACTGCTGGCGCTGGTGTCGCTGGCTGTCTTTATTCTGGTGGCAGCATGGATCAACTACATTAACCTGGCATTGGCCAGAGCATTGGAGCGTGCCGATGAAATTGGAGTGCGCAAAGTATTTGGAGCAACACGCCTGGCCATCAGCGGTCAGTTTTTGCTGGAGGCTGTGATTCTTTCGGTGGTTACATTCTTCCTGGGGTGGGGATTGTTCCTGCTTTTCACCGGGCCCTTATCCAACGTGTTGTTTACAGGCATTACATTTTTGCCCAACGATTTTTTTACCGGACTACTTTACTTCATGGGGTTTGTGGTGGGTACTACCATCATCGCGTTTTATCCCGCTCATTTTATTTCGAAGTATAAGCCTGTGTTGATTTTAAAAAACAAATTAGGAAGTGGCCGCGGCCGCGCGAATATTCTTCATCAGGGGTTAATGATCTTTCAATTGTTTCTGGCGGTGGCCATTGTGGGCATTACCTTTATTGCCGCTAAACAACTGGCCTACATGCGCGAGTTTGATTCGGGCTTTAATGCAACACAAACCATCACCTTGCGCGGACCAGCTTCCACCAATTCTGATTCGCTGCGATATGTTCGCTACACACAATTCCGGGCTGCTGTACTGCAGCAGTCGGAATTCCGATCCGGTACAGCTTCGATGAATGTTCCCGGCCAGGAAATTCGCTTTCATGATGAGGCCGTTCATGCTGTGGGTTCGGATAACCTTAAGAAACAATCGTACTGGATCATGTGGATTGATGAAGGGTATCAAGAAACATTTGCAATGACTTTGTTAGGTGGAAGAAATTTTAATCAGACAGAAGCAGGCGAAACCTGTATGGTGAATGAATCCGCAGCTATTTCCCTTGGCTATAAAAACCCAACCGATGCCGTAAACACGGTAGTGATGACGCAGGATCAGAGAAAAGTAACGGTGGTGGGTGTGTGGAAAGACTATCATCATGAGTCGCTGCATAAACCTGTGCAGCCCATTATCTTCTTCCATCGCCATCCGCACGAGTATGGATACTACTCGTTTCAGGTACAATCGCGGCAAGGGAATTTCTTAGCCTCGCTCGAAAAAATCTGGGACAAGCACTACCCCAACGATCAGTTTGTGTATTACTTCATGGATCGTTTCTATGAGGATCAATATCGTGCAGATGCCTTGTTTGGAAAACTGCTCATGTTGTTCAGTGTTATTTCCATTGCCGTTGCAAGTTTAGGATTGTTTGGCATGGCCTCGCTTGCCATGGTGAAGAAGACAAAAGAAATTGGCGTACGAAAAGTGTTAGGTGCTTCGGTTTGGAATATTCTGGTTATGATTTCACGGAGCTATGTAAAGCTGATTGCCATCAGTTGTGTGTTTGCTTTTCCGCTGGCCTACTACCTCACACAACAATGGCTGCAGGGGTTCGCTTACAAAATAGAAATTCAGTGGTGGATGATTGTGTTGCCAGGGTTCATGGTGCTGCTCGCTACGTTACTCACCATTGCCGGTCAATCGCTGCGGGCAGCCACTGCCAACCCGGTGAAGAGTTTAAAGGAGCAGTAGGTACTTACGTTCGCTTTGTCTTTGTGCCGGTCTCCAGTTTGGTCATCGTTTCGCGCACGGCAATTTTCGGTAACGTGTCTGCGTTGGCCTTGAGGTATTCCGTCAACAGCTTTCGGTAATTTTTATCCATGCTGCGCAACACCCATGAGATGGCTTTGGTGATGAGAATTTCTTTTTCGCTTTTCAGCCGGTCAATGTTTTCGAATCCTACTTCAACCAGCGCTTCGTTGCCCGGCTTGCGCAGCGGGCTGCACAGCAACACAATGGAGGCCCTTCGCTTTTGAATGTTTTTACTCCTGGAGAACCGGATCAATAACGGCTTCCACTTTTTCCACTGGAGTGGAATTTCGGTAATCGTGTAGTTGCCCGTGCATACAGCATCCACTTCGGCCCAGCCAACCAGATGATCGAGCCAGCGATCGAAAAGCGCAGGATCAAACTTTCGCTGGGGGCTTGTGGAGTAGTCTAACAGGATGCCGGCCATGCATTTTTCGGTGGACGATTTTCCTTGCACCAGGCTGTTTAATAAAGCAGCGAATGTTTGGGCTGTCATCTCCTTATGGTCACGCATCCATTCCTTGGCGATGGTACGCAGTACGGGCGCGCTGATGGGATAACGCGGATGGTCGTTGCCCAGGTAGCTGTCAGAAAAAGTGTGTTGGGTTGCCTTGCCCGACAGGCTGATGATGGCGTCCAGTATTTCGCGGTGATGTGAATGCATACTAAAGTTTGCCAGCCGGAAAGATAGCAAGTATCGGCCGTGTGGTGCGCTTTCCTTCCATCACATTTGTCATTTGAAATTCACGCAAAAGTGAACAAATTGCTGGTGTTTATGTTCTCATGCTATAATTCCCCCAACCTATGAAAGCGCTATGTTTAACAGTTTTTCTCATGACAATGTCTGTTTCTTCTATTTATGATTTCAAACTCAATTCCCTCGATGGCGAATTGATTGACTTTGCTAAGTACAAAGGCAAAACACTGTTGATTGTAAACGTGGCCAGCCAGTGCGGCTACACCCCACAGTATGCTGATTTGGAGAAACTCCATGAGCAGTTTGGCGACAAGATTACCATCCTCGGATTCCCAGCCAATAATTTTGGCGGCCAGGAGCCCGGCAGCAACCAGGAGATCGCTTCGTTCTGCCAGAAAAATTATGGGGTAAAGTTTCAGATGTTCGAAAAGATTTCAGTGAAGGGTGACGATCAGCATGCCCTGTATAAATATTTGAAAGAGAAATCGGGCAGCGAGCCAAGCTGGAATTTCTGCAAATACCTGGTGAAGCCGGATGGCACCGTGAAGTTCTTCGCGTCTAAAGTAAATCCGCTCGACAAACAAATTATTGATGAGATTAATTAAGGCCGGGCTACTGGTTGTTGTTACGATGGGAATAGTTGCCTTTTTATCCGGAAAATTTTCGCGTGCCAGTGCTTCGTTAAACGTTAGTGGCACCATTTACGACTTTACCATGAAGTCGCTGGACGGACGCGATATTGATTTCAGTCAGTACAAAGGGAAGTACATGCTGATTGTAAACACCGCGTCCAAGTGTGGGTACACCCCGCAGTATACCGACCTTGAAAAACTACACGATCAATTTGGCGACAAGGTAGCGGTGCTGGGTTTTCCGGCTAACAATTTTTTGTGGCAAGAGCCCGGCTCGAATGAAGAGATTGCTTCGTTTTGTCAGAAGAACTACGGTGTAAGCTTTCAGATGTTTGAAAAAGTTTCGGTAAAGGGAAAAGATCAGCATCCGTTGTATCAATGGCTGGAAGCAAAATCGGGCGAGAAACCTTCCTGGAATTTTTGCAAGTATCTGATCGATAAAAATGGTAATGTTGCGGGCTTTTATCCTTCGAAAGTAAACCCGTTGGATAACGCCATCATCGATAAAATTACAGCGCCTTGACCAACACCAAAGCCTGGCTTGAAGCCTTTCGATTACGAACCTTGCCGCTGTCGCTCTCGTGCATTGCCATGGGCGGATTTCTGGCGGCCGGTGCCAACGCTTTTCGTACCGACATTTTTTTGCTTTGCATTGTTACCACCATTTTTCTGCAGGTGCTTTCCAACTTAGCCAACGACTATGGCGATTCGGTTCACGGTGCCGATAGTGCTGATCGTAAAGGCCCCTCGCGTGCTGTGCAAAGCGGAGCGATTACCGCGCACCGTATGAAAGCAGCCGTGATTGTATTTGTGGTACTTTGTTTAATCAGCGGTGTCTCGTTGTTGCTGGTGTCGTTCGGCCTTGACTGGAATGCTATACTTTTCTTTTTTGGATTGGGGATACTCAGTATTCTGGCCGCTATTGCCTACACGGTGGGGAAGAAGCCATACGGATACATTGGCCTGGGCGATTTTTCGGTGCTGATATTTTTTGGATTGGTGGGTGTAGTAGGTTCATACTACCTGTTCACCAAGCAAATCACCGGCTTGGAAATACTACCCGCCATGAGCTGCGGACTTTTTTCCATTGGCGTGTTGAACATCAATAACATTCGCGATATCGAGTCCGATCGTAAAGCAGGCAAGTTCTCCATTCCAGTTCGCATCGGTCGTGAAAATGCCGTGCGGTATAATTGGTTTTTGATTGTAGCGGGATTGTTGAGCAGCGTGGTGTATGCCGTGCTGACCTATCGTTCCGGCTGGCAGTTTTTATTTGTGCTGAGTGCACCGTTATTTATTCGCATTGGTGTGGCTGTGTCGCGAAAACCTTCGCATGAACTTGATCCCTATCTCAAACAAATGGCCATCGCCACGTTGATCTTTGTGTTGTTGTTTGGTGTTGGTTTGATTGTGGGATAGTCTGCCGCTGCTTATTTCTGTATTTAATTCTGCTTTAAACCATTTCAGGGTAAACGGTGTCTAAGGAACGTTGACTGTATGCAATTTTTTTTAAACTCATTGCGTTCTACCTTTTATGAAATACTTTCTTTTTCTTCCGGTACTATTGCTGTTGTGGTCTTGTCAGCGCGAACCTGATGATGCGCGGTTGGTTGATCAGTTGGTGGTGTCTACCAATTTTGATCCGGTAGCTGATTTCAGCGAATACAGCACGTATGCTATTCCCACCGACACCATTGGATTTTTATCGAATACAAATCCAAATGATACCCTGTTGATTGCAGCAGAATCTTCCTATCCGCGCCCGGTATTACAAGCGGTGAAAGCAAACATGGATGCGCTGGGCTTTACCCGCGTTGACCGGAATGCCAACCCGGATATTGGTGTAAATGTGTACGTAGTAACCAACATCGATTTGTATCAACAAGTGGTGTATCCGAATTACTACTACTCCAACTACTACGGTTACAATTCTTACTATTACTATCCGTATGTTCAGACGTACGCCTACAATACCGGCATGTTGGTACTGGAAATAGTCGACATCAAAAACAAGACAGCCAATAATAAAGTAAAAGTAATCTGGTACGCTTACCTCGGTGATTTGTATAGTGCTATCGAACTGATACCCCAATCCGTTGAGGGCATCGACCAGGCGTTTGTTCAATCTCCTTACTTAGCGGACTGATGAAAAAAATTATTCTGATACCCTTTCTGTTTTTTGTTTTGTCGGCATCGGCACAGCAACGCATGTTCTACCTCAACTGGGACATCACCAAACCGGCATCGAACACCGGTTGGATGAACAACGCAAGTGCCGCTGGTGGTAAAGCAGGCTATCGAAAGTTCATGGAGCGAAGTGAGAACAAGTTCTCCACCGGCCTGGATTTTGGCTGGACAACATACAGTCAATACAAGCCTGCCGAAACTTTTCAGCAGGAGAATGGGGCGATCACCACGGATTACTTTAACTATGTTTTTCAATACACCCTCACCGGCAGCGTGCAGTATAATTTTATCGCCCACGAAAACTTTTATGTTTATGGCGGGCTCGGCCTGGGCGCCATGTACAATAAGTACAGAGTCTATTATAACATTTGGGTGGAAGGTAACGAAAGCTGGGGTTTTCTTGCGCGACCGGAAGCAGGAGTTATTGCGCGCATTCCGGGTAGATCAATTGGCGGCATGGCGGCACTTCATTACGATATCGCAACCAACAAAAGCGAAGGCTATGGTTACAATAATTTCTCTGCTATTGGTTTTCAGATCGGCATTGTGCTGATGACGCGATATTGAGAACGGTTGTCGGTTTCCAGTTAGCGATAACTGGAAACCGACAGCCATCTTAAAATTTCCCTTCCTTTTTCGTCAGGTTAAAGAAGTTGGTCAGGTCGGCACCGGTGGCTTCTTCAAAAGCGGCTTTCATGTCTTCAGGCTGCGGATGTTTGTTCTTCCACTTGTTGAAGTAATTTTGAATGGCCAATGCAGCTTTGTCGGCCCCCACATTCGATTCAAGCAGGTACATCCACAAGGCAGTTTTTACATACGACACCATTCCGTATTCATCGCTGCCGGGAAACTGATCGGCCGGAATATCCATGGGCGATTTTGTCGGCAAATTCTGATTTACCGCGTTGTAAATAACCGACAGGAATTGCTGAGCAGGCAGGGTTTTTAGATTTTTTGGAATGGCATCTCCGAATACACTGTTGGCCCGGTATTTTTCGGCTTCGTACCGAAATTGAAAGTACGTATTCAAACCTTCATCCATCCAGGTGTGTGCGCGTTCGTTACTGCCCAGCATACTCATAAACCAGTTGTGTCCTACTTCGTGGGTAATCACACCATCGAGCGATTCGGGTGTGGCCTCCGGACTGGTAATTAAGGTAATCATCGGGTATTCCATTCCACCACTTGAAGCATTGGATGGGCCTTCCACCGCTTGCACGGTTGGGTATTCATACGTACCTACCCACTGGCTGTAGTGCTTCACGGCATCTTTGGTGTAGTCGATGCTGTTAACCCATTCTGTTTTCTTGGTGTTGTGGTAGTAGGTGAATGCGTCTACCACTTTTCCACCCGGCAGTTGCACAGTGTCGTATTGAATTACAAAATTCTTGTCGGCAAACCATGCAAAGTCAGGAACAAGGTTGGCCGTGTAGCGAAGTGTTTTTGTGGTGTTGCCGGTAAGCGGTTTGTATAACGCAGGCTTGCCTTTTCGTTTAGCTGAATTCTGTGTGCCCAGTTTTTTGTACGCGGCTAATTCATCTGTTGTCATCAGGCTGCCGGTTGCGCCAACAATGTAGGCTGCTGGCACAGTAAGGCTTACATCAAAGTCGCCATACTCGCTGTAGAATTCGCCCATGTCAAGGTAAGGAAATTCATGCCAGCCATTTTTATCGAACACCGCAGGTTTAGGATACCACTGGCACGCCATAAACTCGCCCTCGGCATGTCCTGATCTGGAAAAGTAAGGCGGCAGCATTACTTTGAATGGTGTAGTGATGGTGATGGAATCGCCCGGTTGCAACGAACGGTTGAGCACAAGTTTAAGAATGTCAATGTACTGTGGATTGGGGTGTGCTTCGGTTTTGGCCGGTTCATTATTGATTTTGAAATCAAGGTTATCGATGGAACCTGTGCCAAACACTTCGGCTTTCTTCATGCGGGCCGAGTCGCTTCGAATCTGGGTCATCAACGCTGTGGATTCATTTTTATACGCATTGGGCCAAAGGTGAAACCAGATGAAATCAAGTGCACTGGGCGAGTTGTTTTTGTACACAATGGTTTCGAAACCGGTAATGGATTTTTCCTGATCATTCAACTCAGCGGTGATCGTGTAACGGAGGTGTTGCTGCCAGTAAGGCGTTTGCGCACGAAGGGGTGATGCGATGCTAACCAGAAGCACAACGAATAGGGTAAACTGTTTCATTTGAAAATAATTTAATGAAGCAAAATACTGGAAATATCCAGATCGATAAAGCAGCCGAAATCAATAGCTGTTCACCAGACTGTAGGCAAACCACAACATCGGAGCCTGGCCGTGTAAATCACCGGTAACTTTTCCGCGGTCGAGGTAGTATTGCACATCGGTACTTTGCCCCGTGCCCACACAAACATCGCGCAGGGCACCATCATCATCCATAAATTTTACCAGCGACAACCACGCCCGCTGATAGGCTTGCTTGAATTCTGGTGCTTGTAAAATTCCTTTCTTCACACCTACGGTAATGGCATAACCGAACATGGCTGTTGATGAAGTTTCTTTCCACGATTCAGGATGATCAATCAACTGGCGCCACATGCCGTCTTCGGCCTGGTAGTGAAGTAAGGCTTCCATCATGAGTATGTAGCGATCGCGAATAAACGAATAGTGCGCATTGGTTTCCGGCAGTTCGGCCATCAGTTCGGCAAGTCCGGCCGCCATCCATCCATTGCCACGGCCCCAATGAAAGGGTGCGTTCGGCTCATGATAAAATAATCCGTTTGGTTGTTGCAGCTTTCGCAGATAGGCTTCTGTTTCCAGTGCAGCACGTTCGATATATTTTTCTTCACCGGTAATGCGGTAGGCCTGAATCTGCAAGCTGCCAATCATCCACACGTCATCAATCCAGTAACGTGTTTGGGGTGTCAGCCCATCGGGTTGTGGATTTTCCCATTGCTGATCGGCCAGGTACTTTCCTTGTTGAAGCAGGCTGGCGCTGTGAAGATGTTTATACAATTCGAAAGGCAGAATACCATACACGTTAATGTCTACATGCCCGGGTGGCCCCAGCAGACTGTCGTTGAAAACCGGGCGGTATCGCTTTTCGATTCGGTTCACAAGGATAGTATCATGTCGTAATCCGGCAAAGCGTGCGGCCCCAAACGCAGCACACGCTTCGGCATAGTGGATGGTATGAATGTGATCGGTGTGATAGATCATGAATTCACTGCGACCCAGCAAATTTTCAGTAATGCGATGGGCAATACTATCGGGCGATGAGGCACCAGTCCAAAACACTTCATCGGGTTGTTGGCGGCAGGCAGCAAGGCTGATTACAAGAAGGCAGAAGAGAAGTATCAATTTCATAAACAGGAAGATATGCGAACGATCAAACAGCTTTTGAAGGTATTAATAGCAGGCTGGATTTCCCGGAAGATTTACCCGATAATTCCCTTTTACCCCTTCCACCAAAAAATTACTGGTTTATCTTTGCACCCATGCCACAACAGATTCTGATCCTGGATTTCGGATCCCAATACACCCAGTTGATTGCCCGTAGGGTGCGCGAACTGAAC